>Ga0187859_10000090_pt1 | contig 63725 bp, 45 predicted proteins | sample June2016WEW_10_1_2_FD_133019 | JGI IMG/M metagenome (GOLD analysis project Ga0187859, IMG submission 133019) | Peatland microbial communities from SPRUCE experiment site at the Marcell Experimental Forest, Minnesota, USA - June2016WEW_10_10 | ecosystem: Environmental > Terrestrial > Soil >...
ACTAAAGAAGTGCCCACGAGGGATAAGTGGACACTTCGGTTAAGAGACGGCGAAGTTGGACGGTCGAGGCCAAGCGCAGGATTACGGAAGAGAGCTTTGAGGGGAAGGCCTCGGTAGCGGAGCACATTATCCGCCTTAATGTGCTTTCAAGAGCATTTTCCTTGAACTCTAGAGAGAGAAGTGCGATGCTCTCAAGAGCACATTACGACCTTTAACGTGCTCTTGAGGGAACATGGTTGCGCGTAACCGGCTGTACGAAGCACTGCCTTACCCGGTTGAACAGGCGCTAAAGAACGTCGGCCGGAATCTTCGCTCGGCGAGGCTGCGGCGCGATCAAACCATCCAACAAGTTGCTGAGCGAATTGGGACCGGACCGCGCGCCGTCCGAGATGCCGAGAGCGGCAAAGCATCAACGGGCGTCGCTGTCTATGCTGCACTGCTCTGGGCATACGACCTGCTCGACTCGATCGAAAGGCTCGCGGACCCTCTAACAGACAAGGAAGGCCTTGCACTAGCTGCTGCCAAAGAAGGCAAGCGCGCCCGTATTAAGAGCGGAGATATTGACAATGAGTTCTAACTCTCCCAGGGAGTGTTTCGTCTATATCACACTGCCGGGCAAAGTTTCGGCGATCACCGCCGGAAAGTTTGTGCTGGACCAGACAGGATCGGGCACACCTCTTGGCCGTTTTGTATACGGCCAAAGTTACCTCCAGAATCGTGAAGCAGTGGCAATCGATCCGATTGAATTGAAACTGTCCAACACCACTTACCGCACCGTGCATTTGAAGGGCGTTTTCGGCGCCCTGCGCGACGCCGGTCCAGACTACTGGGGACGCCGCGTCATCGAAAAGCACGCTGGTAAGACGGTGTTGGGAGAAATGGACTACCTCCTTGACTCACCTGACGACCATGCAGGTGCGCTCGGATTTGGGCTTAACTATGTACCGCCCGCTCCCCTCAGAAAATTCAATCAAACGCTCGACATCGCCAAACTTCAGGGGCTCGCCGACGCCTTAATTAAAAACGAAATTCCTTCGGATCCCGCGGCTCCCCAAGTTCAAGAACTGATGCTACTCGGCACGTCAATGGGCGGCGCTCGCCCAAAAGCTGTCGTTCAAGATAATGAAGGGCTTTGGATGGCGAAATTCAATCGGCCGGATGACCGGTGGAACTATGCGCGTGTTGAGTACGCAATGCTCCGGCTTGCCCGACAATGCGGGATCAATGTATCCGAAAACCGAATAGAGACTGTCGGGGGCCAAGACGTTCTGCTCGTTAAACGTTTTGACCGTGAAAAGAATGCTGAGGGCTATACACGCGCCCGCATGATAAGCGGGCTCACCGTCCTGCGCTCAGACGAAACTAATGACGCACGAGAGCGATGGTCGTACGTGCTCCTTGTCGAGGAGTTGCGCCGCATCGTCGCGGAGCCGGAGAAAGACGCGCGGGAACTCTTCCGCCGCATTTGCTTCAATGCCCTTATCTCTAACCTTGACGACCATCCGCGCAACCACGCATTCCTCGCCAGAAACATTGATTGGGCACTGTCGCCGGCTTATGACCTCACACCTTCCCCTGTAGTCAGCCTGGACCGCCGGGATTTGGCTTTGGTATGCGGAGATCAAGGCCGGTTCGCAAACGCGAAAAATATTCTTTCCCAACACGCCCGCTTTCTCTTGCAGAAAGAAGAGGCCGAGAACATCATGGCCAACACGCGGGCAGGAGTTGGCCAGTGGTACGATACGGTGCGCGCCTGCGGAGTCTCATCGAACGACGCCGAAAGTATTCGGGGCGCTTTCATCTATCCTGGATTTTCTTACTAGCCGCAATCACCCACAAACGCAGAAGTAGATTAAGGTCGTCTGCGCTAGCTTTATCTGTCAAAAACGGAAAGTTGCACCACTGGCCGCGGCCTTCCAGCCCGCTTTCGAATCGGTGTACCTGCCGTGTACCTCACTTGGGCGAATTAGAGGTTTCTGGCGTTTATCTCGATTAATGCAATCAATAAGTTACGCGCCTTCAACTGTGCTCTTAGTTCGATCCCCACCGCCCCTACCAAATTTCACCCAATGTTTACCGGAACTAGCAAGTGACCGCCTCCGCTTCGACCTGTTTTTCTTGACGCCCAATAACGCCCGTTAGAGTGGCAGTGGGAAGCTGGAATCCAAGCCCCATTGCCTTCGCCACGTCCCGTCGGAACTGTACATCCTCGCGACTGCGGTCGTAGTGGCTGCTCATAGACGGGTCGGCGTGTCCCATCCAGAACGTTAAAATTCCGGGGGGACGGTGCTGCTGCCGCAAGTGCGTGTTCCGAAATCGCCGGAAGCTACCCTCACTTAGAGTTCCTGCCCTTACTCGTGTCGCTGCGCCAACGTGCGGCAAGCCGCTTGCCGAGGCAAGTCACCTGGCCGTAGCTTCTCAGATCGACCAACAGCTTCCGAATCCATTCGCGTCCAACACCCAACCAGGTGCTGTCACAGTCGTCTGTCACAGCTTGTCACAGTAAGCTGTCACAGCTTGTCACAGTAACGGCTCGTAGTATTTGGTGGGGTCGGTGGGACCGGTGCCGATCTCGCGGACCAGGCCCTTTTCAACCAACAGTTTGAGATCGCGCTGGGGCGTTCTTCTGTTCATCTTCAGTTCCTCTTCGCATTCTGCCAGTGTCGCTTTGCCAGCGGTGAGCAGATAACCGAGAATCGCGACGGGCCGCTCTTTCAAACCGCCCTTCCGGGCTCTCGCCACAATCACATCCTTGCGCATGACGTGCTCAGCAGTCATTTGAACGTCCCGCATCTGCGCACCCAAGCCTTCTGTGAAGTATTCGAGCCAGCCCGTCATATTCATCCCGCGCTCGCGCACGTCCTGAAGTGCTTTGTAATAAGCAGGCCGGTCGCGGTCGTAATACTCGCTGATAGTGAAGAGCCGCTTGAAATCGTAACCTGTTCTGTAGAGGCAAAGAGTAGAAAGTAAACGCGCCGTGCGTCCGTTGCCGTCAACAAAGGGGTGAACGTGAACGAGTTGAAACTGAGCAATGCCAGCCACAATGACTGGATGCATTTGTGTGTCCTTCTGCAGCCACGAGGCAAAGTCGGACATCATCTGCGGAACTTCGAGCGGTGCCGTATATGTCTTTTCTCCTGTGCGCAAGTTGACGATGTAATTTTGAATTTTGCGATACTCTCCCGGTGACGCCTTGTTTCCACGCACGCCTTGAACCAGGCGTTTGTGAATCTGGCGTATCAAAGCCTCAGTGATCGGCTCGCCGCTCTCCAAGTAACCTGAAACCAATTCAAACGCCTTCTTGTAGTTGAGGAGCTCTAGCGCATCATCCGGTCTAGCTCCTCGGACCTTTTGGCCTGCGAGAATACGCTCCGATTGTTCAAGCGTAAGTTGAGTGCCTTCTCGATAACGCAATACCCGAACGTCCGGGCCACTCTTTCTAGCCCACGGCCCTCACTCCGGGTCTAGAGTCGAGATACACCTTCGTCGTGAGCGGGAGTGCTAAGTTCGGGCGACTCTGGTCGAGGCAGATTGGCGTCTGTTTTTCTATTGGAGCATTAAGATAGAGGCCAATCGGTGCACTTAATATGTTGGCCGAGATGCGCAATAGTACTGGGAGACGGGAAATCTCTAGAAGCCCGAGACCTTGCACCACTCGAGTCCGCGAGGACGCCGAGGCTTCGGCACTAATGGGATACGAATTCGGTTCCGATCTGCGATGAATGGCACGCCATCACGACAAGCCGCCCGTGCGGTGGTTGCAGCATGAGTTCGATAGCTCCTTGACGCAGTCGCCGATATGGCCATCACGCTCCGGGCGGGTCCTAAAGACGGAAAGTTTGCAAATTATAAAAATTTGAGATAGGCTTTCGCGCATATTTCCCCGATAGGACCGAGACGTGCGCTTCCGAATCTTGACAACGAGTCTCGTTGTATCCCTCGTGGGTTTGGTCGAAGCGGGCTGCGGCACGAGCGTTCAGAGCGTGCCAAATCCGCCGCAAGTTGCTTTTCTACCGCAAACCTTCCAGCCGCCAGAGAACTGCTTGCCTTGCCATCAACGCCAATACAACGAACTTCACAGTGCGGTGAAATCGGGCTACCGAAACGTGAGTCCGCTGTTCAACGGACTGGAGTCGGCGGGCAATCTGGTGAATGGCGGTCTGCTGCGGCCGGTGTACTCGGACAGCACCATCGTCCTGCCGGATGGAACGCTACTCAACACCAATATGTTTACATCGCCGGTCCTGACGGAAACCCGGCAGGTACAAGCAGGCTTCTGTTTTACCTGCCACAACGCAAACATTGAGCTCTTGGGCAACAACCCGAATACCCGGGAAGTTCCGCAACTCGCAGGCCTGGGCACATGCAATCCCGCTCCGCCCGCGGGGCAGCAATGTTTTCAGCCTCAAGCGTTCCGGCCGTTGCGGGACTACGTGATGGTCGATGCCAACGGAAATCAGCTATTGCCGCCCGCTCCGGGTGGCGATCCGCCGTCGGGCGCCCAACCGTCCTTGGGCGCCGCGGGAATTACCTGCGATTCCTGCCACGACGAGGCTGGCCCCGATTTGAATCGCAGTTTTCAGATGGACGGGTTCGCGAACATGAGCCTACTGCTGAGTCAAACGATATTGAAAACGGGTCCTTTCTCGGATCCAGTGGCGGTCAAGAACAATTTCCATGTGGCGAACCGCAATCCAAGCGAGATCGCGTTCCTCACCAACGGAAGCTTTTGCAACACGTGCCACGACGTACGCGTTCCCAATCGGAACCTGACGGCTGAAGAACACAACATGAATCCCGGCGGGCAAAACGTAAGTTACTTCCGCCTGGAAAATCTGAGCACGGAGTGGCAGATCGGTCCTTACAACGGCACGAATAATCCGTTCGGCCACCTGGTGCGCTGTCAGGACTGCCATATGTCGCTGTTCCCCTACGCCGGCACTTCCACCTACCAGGTCGGAGACATGACGGTGACGAGCCCGACGCCGGGAGTGTTCGCCACCGATTACGCAGCTGTGCCAGGAGTTGCAACGGCCGACAATGCTCCGCTGCAGCAACGGCAAGTGGTGGAGCACTACTTCACGGGGGTGGATGTACCACTGATGTCACCCACTGAATTGAGCGCGCGGCTGGGCCCCAACTACCCGGATCCCTATGGGATGGGGATCGACACGCACGGCGTGCCAAACGGACTGGCGACACGGCGGCAGGACCTGATGATGGCAGCGGCGCGAATCAGTCTGGGCAAGACGGACACAACAGCGCAGCTGGGTCAGACCTTCACAGTACGCTTGGAGGCAGTGTCGTTGACCGGGCACCGGCTGCCGGCGGGGTTCTCGCAAGAACGCACGGTGTACGTCCAGTTGAACGTGACCGATGCCAACGGATTCCTGCTTTACCAGTCCGGTTATGTGGTAGACAAACCGCATCCGAATACCGGCGAGCCGGCACCTGATGGCAATCTGGACGACGAAGACCTCGAGCATCTGCACGCAATCGTTGACCCCGGCTCATTTACCGCGACCTACACCAGCGGGACCGGGACCAATGGCGGCAACAACGTGGTGTTTGAAGCGGGTCCGGATGATGGACCGGACGCGCGTCTATTTGAGGGGGCGCAGGAAGGACTGGTACTTTTCCGGAACGAGTTGACTCATATCTTCCTTCCCGGCCAAGCGATAGGACGCATTGATGCTGCTACGGGGAAGCCCGTCTTGGCGCAAGGCGTACACTTCGAAGAAACGTTCCAGGCGGCGCTGGCAAACACCGTGGATAATTTCCGTTCATTGCAGCCGTTGCATCCGCGAACCTACAATTACGAAATCCAGCTCCCCACGACGCAGCAACTGCAAGCGATCGGCGTGACGGTACAGGGGCCCCTCCACGTTCATGCGCAAATTAATTTCGAGCATTTTCCACCGCTCTTCATGAGATTCATTGCTGGAGTGACGGGTGCGAGCGGGCCAACGGGACACAGCCTGAATTTGATGGATGAGGCGCGGATTGACACGTACTTGAAGAATGTAAAAGGTATCGCCGCGGACGATTTTACGGTGAACTTGACGCCATGAAACTACCTTACCGAATTCCAATCTTGGTCGTGGTTGGGCTTGCCGTGCTGCTGGTCTCGGTCTTCGCACAGAGTGGCGGTTACACTCCGGGAGAGTTTCAGAGCAGCAATCCCAATTATCCGAAACCAAATCCATTTTATTTCGAAGGCAAGATTGACTGGAATTTGCTGAACATTACCACGCCGTCGAATGCCTGGGAGTACCTGCAGCGCGGAATGCATTACCAGGATGATATGGACGACGTTCCCGACGCGACTACCGACTACCAAACCTCGCTTTCCATGAATAGCCTCCAGAACGGAACCTGCCAGATCGTTACGGCGGCGACTCTGGTGAACGGGAACGTTCCAACCTCACTGACTCCCGCTCCGTGCATGTTTACGGTGCGTCTGCGCCTCGGATATTTGCAACGAGAAACGAATCCCAGCAGCGCGATCGAGCTATTCCAGGAAGTGCTGCAAATTGACCCGCAACGGTTGGGAGTGAACACGTTAATCGCAGAAACTTATGTGATCGAAGCGCAGAATGCCACCGATCCAACGACTCAGTCTCAAGCATATGCCAACGCCGTGGCCGCGTTCCAGGCGGAACTGGCGCTTTCTCCGGTGACGCCGCAATTCACCGCGCTCACGGCAGATACGGCGAACAACTCAAAAGTGCATTGGGAGCTGGCGCAGGTTTACGAAGCGACAGGGCAGAATAGTCTGGCGGCGAGCGAGCTGCAAGCGTACCTGCAGGCGACGCAGTGGCACAGCGACGACTATCCGTGGCGCATCGCGCTGGCACAAAACCAAATTCACACCCTGGCGGTGAAGAAGTAGGCTCTTAACAGGCTAAACGGCAGTGAGGGGTTCGAGTGTCAAGTCGGTTTCGAGCAACATCGCGGCGGTGCGCGACCGGTCTCGCCATGCTGTACTTCTTGGCGGGAGCGAAGGCGCTGCCGTGCGCCAGTCTCACGGATGACCAGGCGGAAAATCGCGCTGCTGAAAATATCGGCGCCGCCTGGGATAACCTGCTGCAGAACACGATTCCACAGAACACACCGGACGCGGCGCTGACTGCCGCGCAAATTCGTTCCGAACCCACTCCGGCGGGCGACTTTCTGAATCATTTCTACATGAATACGCGCACCGAGTACCTTCACACGCAGACTTATTTCAGTGGACTTCCGACCGCCACGGGTGTGATCAACGCTCCCCCCACGACCGTATTTAATCCCGCGGGAATTCCTTATCCGCAGGCTTTCCAATCCAGTACGAACCTGATGTACGACTTCTTAAACTGGGGCACGCGCGGCTGGTTATCCGACCGCGTCAACTCCAGTTTTTCATTTGCTTACGGACAGGATTTGACGCATGTGACGAACGCGTCGCCGCAGCTGGACATTCTCAATACCACCGGCTCCAATCGCCGCCTGGAACTACTAACCGGTTTTATTGAGATCAACGGGAGACCCACGGACGGCCTGTTCTCTGGAACCAGCTTACGACTAGGCCGGCAGGATGTGTATGGAGCTGAGCTGGCGCAAATGGACGGCGCTTCGTTCTCGATGAACCGTCGGAAATTCTCCTGGACGCTGTTTGGAGGACGGCGGTTTACGTTCTGGTCGGATCCGCGGGAGCGGGCCATTGGCGGCGGGAACTTCCTGTTCCGATTGACTGAAAACGCCACTTTCGAATACGACACGCTGTATTACGTCCAGGGCACCAATCTTTTTCGTTACCGCCAGACAATCGGCGGCTCCTGGTTGTTCGGTGCCAGCTATCGCATGGTGGGAAGCTCGCCGACGGATTTCAGCGCTGATGTGATGTGGAATCCGAGCGATGGCAAGACGTCGCTGCGCGCCGGTTTTGCCGCCAAGCTTTCGGACAAAGACTACTTCTTCGATTACACATACCCCGTGCACGACCAGGATACGTTCAATACGCTCACGCGTCTGAACCTGATGCCTCTGCAGCCGTACACACAATTTACGATTGATGCTTCGCGCGCGATCAACTCCAAGCTGCGCCTGGGGGGCAGCGTCTGGGTGCGAGCGCTGACGAGCTCAACCAATACCGGGCCGTTTGACCGGTCCTTTCAGGATTATCGTGCCAATGCGCAGATTTTTCCTTGGAACAAGATCGACCTCTTCGCCGGATATCACATTCAAAATTCCGAGATTCCGACGACGCCTGTGACGCCGACCCCTTTCGACGACTTGGCCACGACCGGTGCAACGCAGACTCAGGACGTCAGTGTGGAAATCGGGCGCACTTTCATGGACGGGCGCCTGCACCTGAGGGCAGGCGGCTACTACAGGCAATTAAACTTCCGCGACCTGTTCGCCACCATCAGCGATGCCCGCGACAAGGGCGTATTGGCAAATGCGTCCTTCGTCCTGAATCCCAAGTCGCGCTGCTTTTTCGACTACGGTTTGGATTCGGACTTCCCAGTGTTTCGACCGGCCATTCAGAACAGCCAGACATTCCGTTTCGGCATACTGTGGAGCTATTGAATGGGAGCCATGCGGAACCTTTTGGCTGGCGCGTTCGTTGCCGGTGTGTGCCTGACGGCGGCCGTGGCGGCGAATCAAGCAGGATCGCCGACAAAAAATCAAGCAGCGTCGCCAACGCAAACGCCTGCGCCCACGAAGGCGCCCACCCAATCCGCTGACGCCCCATTTTATCTGCACGATTTCCATATTAAGCAGGCCGGCCTTGATTGCGATGCCTGCCACGTGCCGGAAAAGAAGGGCTCGATGGTATTGCAACGTCCGGGGCACGATCAATGCACGCCCTGCCACGATGACGATTTTAATAAGGACATCAAGAAGAAAATCTGTGTTCAGTGCCATTCGGTCTTTCCGCCGAGCAGCAGTGAAGACCTGCTGCCCTATCCACGCTTTAAAGACCGGCAGCCAATTGTTTTCGATTTTTCACATGCGAAGCACATTGATCCGCACGAACGAGTGGATGCCCGCACCGGATTCCGCGCGGATTGCACCTTCTGCCATCACTTTCAGGACGACGGCGCTTTCGCGACATTTGGGAATCACACAGTTTGCGCCAGTTGCCATTCCAAAACTGGCATGAAACCTCTGTTGAGCGAAAAATCCACAACGGCGGATTGCCGAGGATGCCATCGTCCGGAAGAAATTGAAAATCCCAGCGCCGCGACGATTCACCGCGCGCTCGCCTCCTACGCTGTTTCAGGAAAGTACGAGCACATAAAGTTTTCCCACGCTGTGCATTTCAAGGACAGGCAGGGGTATCACCTCGATTGCACCACCTGCCACTACGGAATCACCTCCAGCACAAGCTTGGGCGACGCCACGCTGCCGAAAATGGTGGATTGCGTGAACTGCCATGATTTGTCGAAGAGCCTCGCGGCGAACTTCCGTATGTCCAATTGCAAGGTGTGCCACAACGACGAGCAATCCGGGCCTATGCCGGAGATTCATTCCGCCATTGTTAAGCCGGCTTCACACACCGAGGGATTCCGGATGCATCACGCCGACGCCGCCTCCAAGCCGGGCGCTGCCTGTTTCGTTTGCCATATGAATGTGGCACCATCTGCGGTCGGCCAGCAGCAATGCCTGGGCTGCCATGAGGTCATGATGCCCGTCTCGCACACGGCCCGCTGGAAGGATGACGTGCACGGCAAATACGCGGCATTGGATCGAACGACCTGCGCCACTTGCCACGTAACCGAATTTTGCAGCCGATGCCATAATCAGACGCCGGCCAGCCACATGCCGCTCGCGCAATTCAAAGCGGGCGGTCACGCGCAACTGGCGATGCTGAACGAACGGAGCTGCTTTACTTGCCACACGTATGCAGATACATGTGGAGAATGCCATGCGCAAACACTCAAATAATTGGAGGATGGCAAATGAGTAGAAGTTGCGGGACAAGCGAAACAAGCAGACGATCCTCCGCAGCCGGAAGGCTCGGTGCGCTGCTGTCGGTTGGTTTGGTCCTCTTTCCTTTTGCCACAGCCGCCCAGCAGGAAGCAGCTCGTTTCCAGCAGGATCCGGTAGAACAGGTGGGGGCGCGCGTGCTGGTGACGCTGGCGATCCTGGGGGTCGGCATTGTAACCTACAGCCTGCTGAAATACCGCGGTGCGGCGGTGGGGCCGGTATCCTGGGGCTTGCTCATCGCGGGCGCGGTTGCCTTCCCGCTGCTCATAACCGGGGTGGGAACAATTCTGGTCTTCGAACGGGCCGAACGCGTGGAATTCTGCGCTTCGTGCCATGTCACGATGAAGGTATTCGTGGACGATATGAAGAATCCCAAAAGCGATAGTCTTGCTGCGCTTCACTTCAAGAACCGCTACATTCCAGACGATCAATGCTACAGCTGCCATACTTCCTACGGCCTGTTCGGCACAGTGGAAGCAAAAAAAGAAGGGCTCAACGATGTATACAAGTACTATACTCGAACGTTCCATCTGCCGATTAAACTGCGCCATCCGTATCCGAACAACGATTGTCTGAAATGCCACGCAGGATCGGCCAAGTGGCTCGCTTCGCATGAGGACTATAAGGACGCGTTATTTTCCGGGCAGGCGACTTGCATGCAGTGTCATGCTGATTCCAACCCAGCGCACATCCTGGCGCAAAATTCCAAGCCATGACTAAAGATACTGAAATCAAACCGTTCAAGCTAAACTCCGCTGGCACGCGAATGCTGCTTATCAGTGCTCAGCTGCTAGCATTGATCATCTTTATCCTCGCGCTGGAATTCCTCAGGAACACCACCGGCGGAACGTTGTTCCTGTTTTCTACGATCGGGCCGGTTCTGGCGATGCTGGCGGTGCTAGCTACGCTGGGAGTGGCGACCTATCGGTTCCTCAGACGGCACAGCCTGTTTGTGATTGAGGAAATTGAGCCGGGCGAAGTGGTTTTTCGCCAAGGTGAAGAAGGTGACTGCGCCTATTTCATTCACGAAGGAGAGTTTGCGGTCGTCCGAGAGGAAAACGGCGCCGAGAACGTGATCGCCAGACTTTCGAACGGACAATATTTCGGGGAGATGGCCCTGATCAGTGAAGCGCCGCGCAACGCTACGGTGCGCGCCTTAACTCCAGCGAAATTGGCAATTCTCGGCAAAGCGAATTTCCTGACGATGATGAAAGTGATGCCGGTGACCCAAGAAGATATAATGAAGCGAGTGGGCGAACGGGCGATGCGGAGTTCTGGGAAGTGATTGAACTGAATCCATCCTGAGGGAGAGTGGCTCTATGCAGGTACATCGAACGGCAATGATGGTACTCGGTGTAGCAATGCTTGGCATCGCAGTGGGTATTCCGGCTGCGGGAGCCGGCGATGCGGCGGCGGGCAAAGACCTTTATATGAAGAAATGCAAAACCTGCCATGGCGCGGACGGCCAAGGCAACCCCGGCGTTGCAAAGCTTCTGAACGTCACATTCAAGCCGCTCGGTTCAGAAGAGATTCAGAAGAAGACCGACGCCGAGTTCAAGAAGATTATTACCGAAGGCAAGGACAAGATGAAACCGGTGAAAGATTTGAGCGATGCGGATATGGACAATATTATCGCGTTCGTGCGCACCCTCAAACAGTAACCGGAGTAAAGCGCGGAGTTTGTGACGAAACGCGGCATGAAATTCGCGCTCCGAGGTGTGCATCTCGCGCCGCTCGCCGGGATTGGAAGTGTCCTGGTCTGCTGCGGCGTCATGCATCGGCTGTACCGGAGCCGGAAGCGCGGCTCGCATGCGGTCCGCAGTTGCAGGAAGCCGCGTGAGAAGTACGCCGGCCCTGCAGTCGTGCTAGCATTTGCGGCGGTCCTGCCGTGACGTCAAATAAGAAAGCGATCGTTATCCTGGGTGGTGGCTTCGGCGGCTGTTATGCGGCGCGGCACCTCGCGAGTATCCTGCGCCCGGACGAAGCTTCCGTGACAGTCATCAACCGGGAAAATTATTGCGTCTATCAGCCGATGCTGCCCGAAGTCATATCGGGCTCGATCGGCTTGACAGACGTTGTCTCACCGATCCGCCAGCTCTCTCCCCACACGGAACTGATCACACGTGAAGTACTGAACATTGATTTGAAAAACAAAATAGTGACGGTCAGTCCCGGCTTTCGGCCCCGTTCGCTCGAAATTCCTTACGATTATCTCGTGATTGCCTTGGGTGGCGTTACCGACCATTCCAGCAGGCCCGGCCTGCTCGAACACGCCATGCCTTTTCGCACCTTGGCCGACGCACTGGCATTGCGTAGCCATCTGATCCACGTCCTTGAGGAAGCGGAGGTGGAAAGCGACCCTCAATTCCGCAAGAAATTGCTGACCTTTGTGGTGGCTGGAGGCGGATTTTCTGGCGTGGAGGTCATCGCCGAGCTGCGCGATTTCATCGAGCACGCCAAGAATAATTATTCGCGCCTTCGCCGCGAGCAGATCCGTTGCGTCCTGGTTCATTCCGGGGACCGCATCTTGCCGGAAATTTCTGTTGACCTCGCCGTCTTTGCGCACAAACTCCTCGCCAAACGCGGCGTCGAAATCAGATTGCTGGATCGCCTCGTCGCCGCTACATCCGAACGCGCCATTTTGAAATCGGCTGTGGAAATTCCGACGAAGACCATCGTCTCTACGGTTCCGATGGCAATTGCCCCGGTGCTGCGAGAGCTCGACTGCGCCAAAGACAAGGGACGCCTGAAAGTCAATCGCAGGCTGGAGCTGACGGGCTATGAAGGCCAGGTATGGGCTCTGGGAGACTGCGCTGCGATCGTCACCAAGTCGGGAAATCCGGTTCCACTGACGGCACAGCATGCCACACGCGAAGCCAAGACAGTGGCGGGGAATGTTGTGGCGAGTCTTCGCGGTACCGAGAGTTCCGAATTTGACTTCGAAGGGTTGGGTAAGCTCGGAGCGTTGGGCCACTATTCTGCTGTCGCGGATATCCTGGGCTGGCGTGTATCAGGATTGCCTGCCTGGTTTCTATGGCGCACGATTTATCTGCTGAAGTTGCCGGGCCTGTACCGAAAAGTACGTGTCGGGCTAGACTGGATGGTCGCGCTTCTGTTCCACCCCGACTTGGTACAGGTCCGCGACGTTCGTGATTCCAACATCGTCCGGCAACATTTTGAACCCGGCGACGTAGTTTTCTTTCAGGGCGAACTTGGCGACTGCGTCTATGTGATCGAAAAAGGCGAGTGCGAGGTGTTCCGGGACCAGGACGGAACGATGGAACACTTGGCAATCTTGCGCGCGGATGATTATTTCGGGGAAATGGCAGTCCTCACGGACTCGACCCGCAATGCGACCGTTATGGCCCGTACTCCCATGGACGTGCTCCTGATTCCAAGAAGCGACTTCCACTTGCTAAAATCCGCAGTGCCTACATTCGGACAGTTCTTCAGCAAACTCGCGCAAGACCGTGCAGCCCCACCCAAGTCCAAAGGGACCGCGCTCTGACGCGGCGCTCGATGGGGCGAGGTATCGCCGATGCCATCGCCCATTTGTTTCGGCTTGATCTCTCGTGAAAATCACTCATGAATCGTGAGCGGACTGCAAAATGAAGCATCGGCTTGCCATCCGCGCCGCGAGATTTGGGCCCGAAGCCGACTTTCCTTCTCTGGGGGGAACCAATAACCGAGGGAATTGAGAGAACGCTAAGAGCGAGGGAGCATCAAGGGAGCAATAAGAATTCCTTTGCGTTCCCGTCATTCCTTTTCGATGACTTAGCGTTCCCTCGCATTCCTCGTAGGTCTTTGAAATCCCTGCCGCCATTGTTTTCGATCCCCACCGCTCCTACCACCCTACCGATCGCCAAGCACACAGTAAAATCGCGAGGGGGCAAAAATCCTCGATGATCCGGTTTCGTACATCAATTATCAGAGGCACCGTTGTCAGCCGGATTCGCGAAAGACACCCTCGCTCCTAATAGACAGATTCGGTTTCTGCAGAGGACGACTTGGGTCCCCAGCGTCGCAATATCGTCGGCTGGCCCTTTTCACAGAAGACTACCGTTGCCCGAATTTCTAATTAGTAGTAGTCTCTTGCAAAATTGGTAACCCACTTGGAACGCTCCGCAATATCACTGGGGTAAATCCCCAGCGGCCCAGCTCGGAACTAGGTAAGTCCTGAGGGAGCTGCCGGTATGAAGAAGAGAAGAATTGGGCTGGCCATTGCCGCGATTATCGTCATCATCATCCTCTGCGGGAAGTGGGCGTGCGAAACTCTGCTCGTAGACCTCCCCCAATATCCGCCGATCGGCAATCCCGTGTGGCTCAGCCAGCAATGGTCCGCCGAGCAACGCGACTGGTTCCACCACGCCGACCAGGGCACGCAAACGTTTGGCATTCCTTACGAATGGTTCATCGCGCTGGAACAACCCTCGCCTTCTCTCGGCGCGCCGGGACTCTTTAGCGATCCTGTCTACTTGGATCGCTACGGCTTTATTCCGGACAACACGCATCCCGACAACAGCCCTGCGAAACCAGGACTGCCGATCGGTTTCGCCTACGGCGGACCGTTGAAAGATTCTTACGGCAATCCGATTTTGAATCCGCAAACGAAAGCGCCGATGACCTCGCTGGGCCTAACCTGCGCTGCTTGCCACACTGGCCGGCTGACTTATCAAAACGTCACAATCCTCATCGACGGCGGCCCCGCGCTCACGAATCTCGACAAGTTTCAAAACGGCGTGGGTTTGTCGCTGTATTACACGCGCTGGATGCCGTTTCGATTTGCACGGTTCGCTGACCGCGTGCTCGGTCCCGGCGCCAGCCCGGCCGCAAAGTCTGAATTGAAAACGCAATTGATTAGTGTGCTCGCCGAAGACAACAAGATTCTGAAAATGGAACGGAAAGTAAAAGCAGGCACAGTCGAGGAGGGCTATGCGCGCCTGGATGCGCTGAGCCGCATAGGCAATTTCGTATTTTCAGTTGATCTGGACAACGATCCCGCGAACTTCGTCGCTTATACCGCCCCCGTTCATTTCCCGCGCATCTGGAATTCCTCCTGGTTCGAGTGGGTGCAATACAACGGCTCGATCGAAGATCCCATGACGCGCAATGCCGGCGAAGCTCTGGGGGTGCGCGCTGCCGTGAATCTCACCGGCCAGAATGGCCCGCTGTTTTCCTCCAGCGTGCGCGTGGATGTGCTTGACCAGATGGAGAAGCTTCTGGCCGGAAAGCCTCCCAGCTTCAGCACCGGCTTCACCGGATTGAATTCCCCAAAATGGCCGGAGAATATTCTGCCGCCGATCGATCGCGCTCTCGCTGCCAAGGGCGCGGTGCTGTACAAAGAGATCTGCCAGCCTTGCCACCTTCCTCCCGTCACGGAAAAAGAGTTCTGGGATTCGCCGGAATGGCGGTCCTCGGATTCCAGCAAGGAGCTGCACCTCGACCTGGAGCAAATTCCCATCACGCACGTCGGCACCGATCCGGCAGAAGCAGCGGACATGATGAATCGTCGCGTCGCGATTCCTGTTCGGTTGGGTATTTTGAAAGAGGACTTCGGAACGGCGCTCGGCGAGTTGGTAGATTCCACCGTTAATTATTGGTACGACAATCATCAGCCGCCGATTTCCGCGGCACAGCGCCAGCAGATGAACGGTAATCGCGCGGACCATGTGCGGGCTGGCCTCTCCTACAAGGTTCGGCCCCTCACGGGTATTTGGGCCACTCCGCCATATCTTCACAATGGCTCGGTGCCCAATATCTACGCGCTCCTTTCACCGGTCGCGGAACGCCCGAAAAAATTCTACCTGGGAAATCGTGAGTATGATCCCCTGCATCTGGGCTATCGCACCGATGAATTTCCCGGCGGCTTTGAGCTGGATACTTCGATACGCGGCAACAGCAACTCCGGCCACGAGTTCAATGATGATCCGAAGAAAGATGACTGCGAGAAGAATGACCTGAACCATGATGACTGCAAGAATGATAACGCGAAGAAAGTAGGCGTCATCGGCCGGCGGCTGACCCCTAACGAGCGGCTCGCATTAATTGAATATCTCAAAACTTTCTAATTTCTGACGAGCCGGCGAAGTGGAGTCAAAAGCCGGTTGTCACCTGAGGAGACTTCATGGACCACTCGCGAAGATTTTCATCGCATTGCGCAAGACTTGGCATGATCGGCGCTCTAACCTTCTGCGGCCTCAGCGTTTGGGCGTGCAAGTCCAAGCCGCAGCCCCCGCCGTCGGTGCAACCGCTTTCGGCAAACGACATCTCCTGGCTATTTCCCGCGCCGACCCAAGCCGCGGATTTTGCAAACTTGATCGCCGTCCACGATCTCACGACGCCAAATGCGCAGGACCCGACCAAGCGCGATCCGGTGTGGCCCGACGCTGTATTTCAGCGATTTCTGGTGCTCGCAGAAAGCCCTCTGGTGCAAGTCGCGGGCGCGCCCGGTATCGGCCTGCCCGCCGAGGCTCATTCGATCGACGCCTGGTTCGTCGCCGGCATCCGCTTTGACGCCGGCGCGCCAGGCCTCTCCAACGACATTCGCGCGCAGTTCGGTCAGTTGCCGGAAATTCGCCTGATCATTCAGCCGGTGACGCACAATCCGGATGGCACTCCCAAGGTGGCGGACATCGCCGGGCATCTGATTTTTAATTTCACCCAGCCAAAACTCAATGATCCGGCGCAGACCGGTTGCCTGCAACGGCCGCAGCCCGATCTGGACACGTTCAGCAAGATCGTGGCGGACCTCGCCGCACTGCGAACGAAATTGAGCGAAGGGCAGCTTGGTGCGCACAAAATCACCACCTCAGGGGCGCCTTTAGGTGTTCATCCAGGACTGGCAGATCCAACTACCGCGAGTAATCTTCGCGCGGAGATGAAGTCGCTGCTGGAAAAATATATCTCCGGTCAACGCTTGCAGGCCATGGCCATCGCCGGGCTTCCTTCCGGCGCGCCCAAGCCTTGGATATTTTTGTCGATTCAGGAGGTCCCGCCGGGCGTCGATCCGACATTGCCGAACGGCGGGTTTGATCCCGTGAACGGTCCAACTCTCGACGGAAAGCAATTCGCGCAGTTGTTACAGGCACAGGGAACGCTGCCACGCGTGGTTCCCGAGCCGCACACAAATAATCTCAATCCAATCACGTGCAAGAACGCGGCCGTACCAACTGCGAATGTATCCATTGCTGAACGAAGCGGTGTATCGACATCGCAGGTTTTGGCCGCGCAGGCGATGGCGGCAGACAAGACCAAGCAAATCCTCGATACGATCGCCGATCCCACTAAGAGCCACTTCTTCAACACCGATTGCGTCAGCTGCCACACCGAAACGCGGCTCACCATGGAGAATCTGAAAGTCACCACAATCCCCGGCATCGACACAGCCGCGTTGCCCGGCGGCACATGGGACGTACGCAATTTCGGCTGGGGCAACGCAGGTAAAGCAGGCATGCAACCGACCGTAACCCGCCGCACAGCCAACGAAACCGCCGCCGTGGTTACCTTCATCAATTCAGAGGTGCTAGTCAAACAAAAGTAAGGACACGTTTCAGCGCATTTGCGATCGCAGCCGATCCTGCGGCGGCAAGATTGATCCCGAGCCGGGCCATGGCGCGGTGGTTTGGCCGCAATCAGAGTCTTTCAGCCCGTCGTTCGTGCGGCCCTCACCGCGCCCCAGCATCTGTCTAATTCTTCGAAGAGCTGCTTGGGATCAGTGATAGCCGTCACTTTCGTCGGGCTGGCCTCCTCGATCCGTTCGAACATCGTCTCCACTACATGCTGCCCCAATCGGCGGTAACTTTCGAACTGTGATTCCGTGAACCATTGATCCGCCGTGGATTGGTGCGGAAATGTGGGATGCGCCGTCTGATAGTTCAGGACATCCGCCGGCTCATCTCCAGTGAGCGACGCTTTGATATAGACGAAAATTCCCGGTGTCTCGTCCGTGTTGACATCCGCGTTTTCGTAGTGGATTTTGCCCACCACGCAATGCCATTTCGTCAGCTTCTTGCCGCTACCGGAACTCTTGCCTTCATCCTCGCTGCTGTCTTTGCCGCCGTTTGCGTCGCTGCTCTGTGGCACCACTGGTTTCGTTAATAGCTCGATTTCCACACCAATATCCTCGCGGCATTTGCGTACCGCATTTCCCAAATCCTCGAGAGCGTAGTTCGGATCCTCGCCCGCATCGCAGGCAATGATAAATTTGCAGCGCCGCTTCACCAGTTCGTACAAGCCCAGATTTTCGAAATGTCCGCCGTCCGAGAGGTACACGTAGTCCGAGTTGTCGTCGGTTAGTGCAAATAGCTCTCCCAGCAGCCGCCAAAGTCCCACTCTTGGCCCCGGATCGGTCCAGGTCTTATTGTTCCGGGGATTGCCGGCCCAGAATCCCAGCCGCACATTGAAAAATGTCATCAACATCGCCAGCGAAGGAGTGGAGTGATACCCCATATTCGGACTGGCTGCCGCGCCCGAAATACTCACCGCGGTGCCCAGGTAAAGCCCCTTATTCTTGTACGCGTATTTCATCGTCGGCCGATAGGCGTACTTTTCAATGTTATCCGCATCTCCCATCGCTCGATCGTGCGCGTAATTGTCATCCAGGCTTACTTGTTCGATCCAGGTATCGAAGCCGCAGCGCATGGGCGTCATCGGAAACGATTCCGCCTTTCGTTCCTGCCATGCCAATTCCCGCGAATCCACAAGGTTCAGCGTGCTGTTAATGATGGGCAGCGGCCCTGAATAACCCTGCTCGCTGCGCAGCCTAGTCAGGAAGAAATCGTCGCAGCAATCCAATCCGCTGAAGGGATTGCCCTGGCGTCCGTCGTGCGTCGCGCCCAGGTAACAGCGCACCAGCCGGTTGCGATACATCAAGTTCATGGAGAATTCGTTCAGATCCACGCGCGACGAGAGCCACCAGCACAGCAGCAGCGTCAGCATACACAGCCCCGCCAGATAAGTGCCGAGTACCTGGTCCAGCAGTACGAAATGCGCCGCGATGTAACCGGGCGCCCCATGCGGGGTAGCGGGAGTTGCCGCCGTTCCGTCAAGCTTCACTGCGCCCGCTGCGACGGTTCCGCTCGCGTGCAGCACCCAATTCGCGACTTTTTCCACTTCCGGGCTTTCCTTCAGAAACGTACCCCACGCGCTCTGTACCAACGATGAAGTGAAATTGACGCGCGCCAACATTAATTCCAGAGCGAGCGAAAGCAGCGACACCAGCCCCACGATGAACACGTACGGGGTCATCGATAGCAGCAGCACCTTGGTGCTACCAGATTCGTCGTCGCTCCCGCTTTTCGCGCTCTTGCCTCCGATCACTCCAGTCAGTGTGGTTCCAATCCACGCAAACCCCGCCGCTCGCAACCAGCCTCTCATCCACATCAATCCCAGAGGCGCGTAGATCGTTAGCCCAAATCCCACACACCACACGATCGCCAGGATCAGCGTCCAACCCGAGACGCGCGACCACCATTCCCGGTAGGGATCGAAAAACGTCCGCCCCATCAATCCCATTTGAATGGCTGCCGCGGTCAGAAACATGCCCAAGGTGAGCGGTACACCAAGGCTCAACTCGTGCCAGCCTTGCCCGGGCAAATGCTGCAGCCTCGCGAACACTTCGTGCGTTAGTGCCAACATCATCAGCCCACTCAATGCTCCCATGAGGATCGAAAACAAGCTCCAAACCAGGCGCCGGTGCCGCATCTCCCAATCAGCATCTTTTTCGGCATTCTGCCGTGGCGCAGCCAGGCAACTCAGACTCATCGGCAGGCCCAGCAACGCGATTCCACCTCCCGCCCAACGACACAAATAAAGTTTTTGGTCCCACGCACCGATATGCGGCCACAGCCACGCCGTCAACATCCACGCGGCTACGAACACCGGAGCGATGATCGTCGCGATCACCCAGGCCTGCTTTTGCGGAGGCAGCATCCCGCCGCGCGATTCCTTCGGCAGCTGTTTGCAATCAATGAGTCCGCGCAAATTGGACATGCCCAGCGAGAGCGCGATGGTCATCAGCACGAACACTGTCACCGGGATCGTCCAGGGCCACGTCAGGCAGCGCTGGCGCGTCGCTCCCAAGGTCAGGGTTTCGGCGACGTAGGGCAGCAAGAGAAGTGTAAACAGGAAAAGCGTCAGCACCGATTGATTCAGCAGCAGATTTCGAAGATAGATTGCCACAACCGTCCAGGTGTCTGCGCCAAGTACTCCAAGGCGCGGCGTCAAATAATTGCTGTACTCTCGCAGGTAGCGAATCGGCGGCGGTTCGGTATGCGAATGTTGGTCTTTCATTTCCGCTTGGCCCACGCTGTCTTGCCGAGCCACGCGCGTCGGCTGAAGTTCCCGCTCGACGATCTTGATCCCCGCATCCGGCGAAACGGGTTTCCCTGTGTTATTGGATTCCGCTCCGGGCGCCCGCAAGATCCACGCTTCCAACCAGCTACCGATATATCCGCCGCCCGAAACGGTGGAGAGGTAGTCGAAAATGTGCAACTTGCGGTACTTGCCGAGTCCTTGCAAAATGCCTAGGTTGAACGTCGCGCTGCGAATCCCGCCGCCCGAAAACGCAAGGCCTACCAGTCCCATCTTGTGTGCTTCGTCCATCACGGTTACGGCCTCGGTCGTCGCTTCCACGCCGGTCTTATCTTCGCGGCTCGTCTTGCCAGCTTCGTCCGCGATCGATTTCACACGAGTCCATTCCTGGCTCTCCCGTTGGTGCGGCCGGCCTCTCTTCCTGCGCAGTGCATCCACCTCCACCAACTCTTCCGCCAGCGCTTCAATAAAGCAGACCGCGTGGTCCTTGTCAGGGAGCGGCGTCCTTACCGGGTCGGTCATCTTTCTGTCCTTTTTTTCGGTTTCTACCGTACTGGTTCACGTTCAGGGGGAGAGTTGCGCCGCGCGCTGCGACGCAACCGTCGTTACGGGGCCGTAGTCTGGGCGGCAGGGTATTTCTCATGCCATGTGGCTGTCAAGTAAAATGACGTGGACCGCACGGGTAAGCGCGTGGCCGCAGGCGAGCCGGTTCCGATTGGCATCTCGCCGCCGCGCGGAGCGAAGGCGCCGCTGCCATACAATTCTTCGTGCAGGTGGCTTGCGCGCCTCGCACTAGACGGACACCCCACGCCGCTGTGCGCAATGCCTGCCACGCTATAAATAATGATACGAATCCGGTAAAATTCCTCGCGGGCGTGCCACCTCGCGATGGCTCGCGCATCTAACCCCTGTGCTGTTTCCGCGCAACCGCGACGTCCGGCTCGCGCAAGACCAAGAACTTCATCACAACGAATTCATAAAGGAGCACTAGATGGCAGCCAGCGCCAAATCCGCCGCAAAGAAGCCAAAAGCGATTACGCCTCTGACGAAACGCAAAGCCTGGAAAGCTCTCGGCATCCACTATAAGAAGATTTCGAAACTACATCTGCGCAAACTTTTTGCGGACGACCCCAAACGCGGCGAGCGCCTCACGCTGGAAGCCGCGGACATTTTTCTGGATTATTCCAAGCACCGCATCAACGATCAGACCATCAAGCTGCTGCTGCAACTGGCCGATGAATCGCGCCTGCGCGAGCGAATTGAGGCGATGTTCAGCGGAGAAAAAATAAATATCACCGAAAAGCGAGCGGTGCTGCACGTCGCGCTCCGCGCCCCAAAAGGCTCATCCATCATCGTTGACGGCGAAAACGTGGTGCCCGGCGTTCACGCTGTTCTCGACAAAATGTCCGGCTTTTGCGACCGCGTGCGCAGCGGCGCCTGGAAAGGGTACACCGGCAAGCGCATTCGCAACGTCATCAACATCGGCATCGGCGGCTCGGATCTGGGCCCGGTCATGGCCTACGAAGCGCTGAAACAATACAGCGACCGCTCGCTGACCTTTCGTTTCGTCTCCAACGTGGACGGCACCGATTTCGCGGAAGCCGTTCGTGACGTAGATCCAGCTGAAACTCTCTGGATCGTCTCGTCGAAAACCTTCACCACGCTCGAAACCATGACCAACGCGCACACCGCGCGCGACTGGACCCTTGCGGGCTTGAGTGGCGATGAAAAATCCATCGCTAAGCATTTCGTCGCCGTCTCCACGAATGCGGTCGAGGTCGCCAAGTTCGGTATCGATACCGCGAACATGTTCGAATTCTGGGATTGGGTCGGCGGGCGCTACTCCATGGATTCCGCGATCGGCCTTTCCACCATGCTGGCCATCGGTCCGGACAATTTCCGCGCGATGCTCAGCGGTTTCCACCAGATCGACGAACATTTCCGCACCGCGCCCTTCAAACAGAATTTGCCCGTGCTGATGGGTCTGCTATCCATCTGGTACGGCGATTTCTTCGGCGCGCAAACTTCCGGCGTCTTTCCCTACGAACAATATCTGAAGCGTTTTCCCGCATATCTGCAGCAGCTCACCATGGAGAGCAACGGCAAACACGTCACGCTCGACGGCACTCACGTGAACTACCAGACCGGAGCGATCTATTGGGGTGAGCCGGGCACCAACGGCCAGCATTCTTTCTATCAGCTGATCCATCAGGGAACTGAACTCATTCCTTGCGACTTCATCGCGTTCGCGCAGCCGCTGAATGCGGTCGGCCATCACCACGATATGTTGCTGGCGAATGTCTTCGCTCAGGCGGAAGCTCTCGCGTTTGGCAAGACGCCCGAGCAGGTGAAGAAGGAAGGCACCCCGGAATGGCTCGTTCCACACCGCGTCTTCGAAGGCAACCGCCCGTCGAACACGTTCCTGTTGGAAAAACTCACGCCCGAAGCGCTTGGCAAACTCGTGGCTCTTTACGAGCACAGCGTCTTCACGCAAGGCACCATCTGGCACGTTGATTCGTTCGACCAGTGGGGCGTGGAGCTCGGCAAGGTTCTGGCGCAGCGCATCATTCCAGAAATCGAAAGCGGCACCGAGCCCAAGCTCGCACACGACAGTTCTACAAATAGCTTGATCCGTCGCTACCGCAAATTAAGAACGATTTCGAACTAAAGTTTGTGGTTACGGCGATGCGCGATAGAGGACTGAAGCGTGCGGGCGCAGCGTGATATCGAGATTCCTCTGGCGACCCAGATCCTTGTGCTGCCACAGATCTCGCACAGCCGGGTCAGCGATCGAGATTCCTATGTCCGCCCAGGTCAATTGAATCGTCTCCGCCGCATCACCTAGATTAAATGTGGCGGCGTACTTGTCCTCAGCGCCCGGCGCATCAGCGGACCATACACGAATATTGCCGCGCTCCAGAACTTGCCTGTTGCCGCTACTGTTCTGGTCAATCTCCAGCACCTCGCGATTTGTCAACAGCGCCAGCGTGGCAGGGTCCGCCGAAGATAAATCCCCGCCGAATATCAGCGGCGAGCGGAATATAGACCACAGCGTCACCACCGTCTGCTGCTCATCAGGAGTGAATCTGGTTTGCTGTGGTGCGCCGTTCTTATCGGTGATTCGTAATTTCCCCAGCGGAAGCATGTCGGCGTCGGGCCAGGCATCGCCTCTGCCGACGTAAGGCGCCCAGTCGCGCGTGTAATCAAATTGCTTCTTGAGCAATTTCCAGTCATCCCAGAAATCATCCGAAATCCGCCACATCTGCGCGTTGGCACGCAGGTCCGCCGCTTCGTCAAGGGGCGCAGGCCCAGGCGACAAACTCAATACAATGGACGCGCCACTTTTCCGGATCGCGCTGCTCAGCGCCTGCACTTCCGGCGCGCGCAAGTCGTACGGCCGGCTCATATCGTCCGCCTTGATGAAATCCACTCCCCAGGAAGCATAGAGCGCCACGATCGAGTCGTAGTACGCCTGCGCCCCCGGCTTCGACATGTCCACTCCATACATATCCGAATTCCACTCACAAACATTCGCACGGTCGGCAATGTCCGTCGCGCGATAGCTGGTGCCCAATATCGGCAGATTTTGCTCCACGGCCTGCCGCGGAATTCCACGCATAATATGAATTCCAAATTTCAAGCCTTTGGCGTGAACGTACGCCGCCAGATTGGTAAATCCCGCTCCGCCCCCAGCAGCAGGGAAGCGATTCGCCGCCGGCAATAACCTCCCGTATTCGTCCATCGTCAGCGCAGCGCCTGCGCGATAATCATGGCCGCCGGCGTTCGGCTCGTACCACTGAATGTCCACGACGATGTATTGCCAACCGAATCGCGAGAGTTCCCGCGCCATCGCATCCGCGTTCGACTTCACTTGGTCTTCGCGTACCGCTGTGCCGTAAGAATCCCAGCTGTTCCAACCCATGGGCGGTCGGCTCGCATGACTCTTTTCGTCGCCAGGATTCGCGGTGAGGGCAACGCCGCACAGGAGCAAGGCGATTGCACGAGCCAACATCCTTCTGCAGTGAGCCGCTTGGATGGCCATGTGCGTTCGCACTTCCTCTCGCTGTTCGTTTGGCCCGCAATTCTTCGCGACAGCGCCGTTATGCCCTTCCGGGATGAACTCGCAAGCACAATCCCGCGGCAACGCCAGACATTTTAGTTGCAGTAAGCGTTTTCTCAATGCTAGATATGCAGTCCCGGCGCTTTAGACGTCGCCGGATGAATTCCTGGCCACCTGCCACCACGGGAAGCGATCGCAGCGAGCGGCCTTCGCAGTAGCCTGCGCCGGGCAACCGGCACACGGGGCACAAAGGAGATCTATGACTATCGAACGGCGCCGTTTTATCCGCAATGCAGCACTGGGAGTCGGTTCCGCGTTGCTCGCGAGACGATTCAGTTTTGCGGCCACGACGGACGCGCGCATCGAAGTCTTGCTGGACGAACCGCTCGGCACCATTTCGCCCAACATCTACGGTCATTTTACGGAAAATCTCGGCGGCGTCGTTTACGACGGCATCTGGGTCGGCGAAAATTCTAAAGTCCCGAACGTTCAGGGCATTCGCAAGAATCTGGTGGACGCGCTGCGCAAAATCAAATCGCCGGTAATTCGCTGGCCCGGCGGATGTTTCGCCGACGGCTACGACTGGAAAGATGGCGTGGGACCCGCCGGGCAGCGTCCTCGCCGCACAAATTTCTGGGCGGGCGAGCCGCTTGTGCGAGACCAGGGAAACATTCCGCAGAAATACGATCCCAATCAGTTCGGAACTAATGAATTTGCACATTTCTGTAAACTGGCTGGCAGCGAACCGTATCTCGCTGCCAACCTGCGCAGCCTGCCCGTCGAAGATTTCTACCGCTGGATCGAATATTGCAATTCTCCCGCGGGGAGCACCACCCTCGCCGACCTGCGCGCCGCCGGCGGCGATCGCGATCCTTTCCAAGTGCGTTATTGGGGTGTCGGAAACGAATCCTGGGGCTGCGGCGGGGATTTCACTCCCACCGAATATGCGCAGGAATTCCGCCGCTTCGCCGCGTGGGTCCCGCGCTATGGGATGCAAGACGTCTCGCTGATCGCTTCCGGGCCCAACTCAGACGACTGGAGTTGGACGCGCGGTTTTCTCCAAGGATTGCTCGAAAAAGGCCCGCGGCAGTTGCGCTCCGTCTGGGGATTGTCGCTGCATTACTATTCCTGGAATCTCAGTCGCGGTAAAACTCAGGATTGGGTCCAGGGCAAAGGCGACGCCGTAAACTTCGACGCCGTGGATTGGTACGAATTGATGCGCGAAGGCGATCGCATGGAATCCCTCATCACCGGGCACTGGCAAATCATGCAGGAGTTCGATCCGCAACATCACATCAAGCTCGTCGTGGATGAATGGGGTCCATGGTACAAGCCCGGCAGCGAAGTTTCACCCACGGATATTCTCGGACAGATGATCACCCTGCGAGACGGAGTGATGAGCGGCGCGACTCTGGACATTTTCAATCGCCATCCCGAAAAAGTAACCATGGCCGCCTGCGCGCAGCTCATCAACTGTCTGAATTGTTTGTTTCTCGCGCACGGCGATCATTTCGCGCTCACGCCTGTGTATCATGTATTTCAGATGTACTCGGCGCATCAAGGAGCACAAGCCGTACGCGCGATTTTCTCCAGTCCTTCCGTGAACTACGATCGCGACGGGAAGCCCGCATCCTTCTGGGGCCTGCAGGGTTCCGCGTCGGTGAAGGACAAGGACTTGACCATCACTGTTGTGAACCCTGACGTCACTGAACCGCGCGAAGCCGAAATCGTTCTTCGTCCGGCCGAAATAAAGTCCGGCACCGTCACCGTCCTCACGGATAACGACATTCACGCGCACAACACATTCGAAAATCCAGAAGCCGTCCGCCCGCGTTCCGAAGACCTGGCCGCGACCGGATCAGCCATCCGGCACACTTTTCCGCCGGCTTCCGTAACCTTAATACAGGCGAAATTGGCGTGAGTTGCGCGCGCCTGTCCCCTGCGGAAATGGACACCCGAAAGCATTCCAGCTTGACCATGGCATGCTTAAATAGGGTAGTATTTATAGGCAAGTAAGCGTTTTCTCGGGTTTTCTATCGGCATCGTGACGAGGGCATGGCTCATGAAATTGCAGCGCTTAAGAGAGCAAGTTCTGGAGGCGAACCTGGAGCTGGTCCGCCGCGGCCTGGTCCTCTACACCTTCGGCAATGCCAGTGGAATTTCGCGCGCCGACGGTCTTGTGGTCATCAAACCGAGCGGCGTTCCCTACGACGAACTGAAGCCCGAGCACATGGTTATCACCGACTTGGAGGGCAAGGTTGTCGAAGGTGATCTCCGCCCTTCCTCGGATCTTCCCACTCACATCCTCATCTACCGGGAATTCGCTACCGTCGGCGGTGTCGCGCATACCCATTCCGAATTCGCGGTGTCTTGGGCGCAAGCCGGCCGGCCGATTCCTTGTCTCGGAACTACTCACGCCGACACATTTCACGGCACGGTCCCGGTCACGGCGGACCTCACTCCGGACGAAACCGAAAAAGACTACGAGAAAAATACCGGCGTCGCGATCGTGCGCGCCTTCGCGCATGGGAACCCAGACAGCATTCCCGGTGTCTTAGTGAAAAGCCACGGTCCATTCACTTGGGGCGCCGATCCGGCAACCGCCGCGCACAATTCTGCGATTCTGGAAGCGGTCGCGCGCATGGCCTATTACAGCACCACGATAAATCCCGCGGTCGAGCCGATTTCGCCGTGGCTGCACGATAAGCACTTTTTACGCAAGCACGGCAGCGCCAAATACTATGGTCAGCCGGTAAAAAAGTAATTTTTCTGTAAAGTCTTGGCGGACCAACGTCCGTCCCGTTCGAAATCGTCGCTCCTGCTAATCGCGGAATGAAGGGACCCATGGAAAAATCGAAAATCACGTTAGGGCTGATTGTGGGAAATCGCGGCTTTTTCCCCGGCCACCTCGCCGAACTCGGCAGGGCAGAGATGGTGAAGGTGCTGCAGGAGTCCGGCGTGGACGTGGTCGTGCTGGACGTGAAGCTGAGTAACTACGGAGCGATTGAAACCTACGAAGAGGCCATGCGCTGCGCAGAACTTTTCCGCGCGAATAGCGATCGCATCCACGGTGTAGTGGTCACGCTGCCGAATTTCGGCGACGAACGCGCCATCTCCGATACCCTGCGCCTTTCGCGGCTGAAAGTTCCGGTGCTGGTGCAAGCCACGCCCGATACGCCGTCGAAAATGACCATTGCCCACCGCCGCGACAGTTTCTGCGGGAAGATGTCCGCTTGCAACAATCTGCGCCAGTATGGCATCCCGTATTCGTTAACCACTTCTCACACCGTCAGTCCGTCCTCGGAAGAATTCAAGAAAGACCTCGCATGGTTCACCGGCGTTTGCCGTGTGTATCGCGGCTTTCAGAATTTGCGCATCGGCAGCATCGGGGCGCGCCCCGCGGCGTTCAATACCGTTCGCTACAGCGAAAAGTTACTCGAAGCCGCCGGAATCTCGGTCGAGACGCTGGATCTTTCCGAAGTTATCGGCCGCATCGAGCGCATGAAGGACAACGACGACGCGGCGCAGGCCAAGCTGAAGGCCATTCACAAATACGTCACGACCAGCGGTGTGCCCCCGGCCGCGCTGCTTAAAATGGCGAAGCTCGGCGCCGTCATTGACCAATGGATGAAGGCCACGCACGTCACCATCAGCGCCGTGCAGTGCTGGACCTCGATCGAAGAAAATCTCGGCGTGGTGCCGTGCACGGTGATGAGCATGATGAGCAACGAATTGCTGCCCAGCGCCTGCGAAGTGGACATTTGCGGCACGCTAAGCATGTACGCGCTCGCGCTTGCTTCCGAAACGCCCAGCGCACTGCTCGATTGGAACAACAACTACGGCGAAAACCCAGACAAGGCTGTCTGTTTCCACTGCAGCAATCTGCCCAAGCATTTCTTCAAAGAAGTCCGCATGGACTACCAGCAAATTATCGCCGGCACGGTGGGGAAAGATAACACCTTCGGGACTTGCGTCGGCCAAGTGAAGGCCGCACCGATGAGTTTCGCGCGCTTTTCCACCGACGATGAGAACGGCGTGATCCGCGGATATGTGGGCGAAGGAAGATTCACCGATGATCCGCTGGAAACGTTCGGTGGCGCCGGAGTCGTCGAGATTCCGCACATGCAGAAGCTGCTGCGCTACATTTGCGAAAATGGTTTCGAGCATCACGTTGCCGCAAACCTTGCGACTGTCGCTGGGATCGTCCACGAAGTAGCAACAAACTACATGGGCTGGGAAACGTACTGGCACGGGCGCTGAAGCTCATCGCAAGCTCTCGCGAAACGCAGTCGCACAGCTATCAATCTTAAAAACTGCGACACCGCTAATAGATGGTAGCGGCGCTGCTTGTGAATCGCGCCGCGGCGCGAATCATCCTTCGATCCCGCAGCGCGGGAGCGAAGGGCTGCGCCTCAGCCTGCCGGAGCGTTAGCAGGAAACCCTCTCGATTCCTTGGCCTTTTTGTCACCCATAAGGAATATCTATCGGGTCCATCCACGGTACCGCTGCCATGAAATATCTATCCGATGCATCAACTTTGTGAGTTGTACTGTATGGCCCCGCATGAGTTAGTTATGTACTATGCGGCCTTCGCGTTCCAAGCCGGAAGTGGACCACGATGCTTGCGGCGTAGGTTTCATCGCGCAACTGGGGAGCAGCGGCTCGCGAGACGTCGTTGAGCGCGCCCTTACCGCGCTGGAGCGCCTTTGTCATCGCGGCGGCGTTGACGCCGATGGACTGAGTGGTGACGGCGCGGGCATCCTCACCCCGATTCCCAAGGATTTCATCCGTAAGCGCGCCCGTGAAATAAATATCGAGTTGCCGGAAGTGTTCGGCATGGGCATGGCGTTCATCCCGCCAGGCCAGGAAACTGCAGCGCGCGCCTCCGTGGAATCCGCCGCCGCGGACCTGGGATTGCGTTGCCTCGGCTGGCGTGAAGTGCCCACCTATCCCTCTCTGCTCGGCCCTTGCGCGCTCGCCACCCTGCCTCTGATCCGCCAATGTTTTTTCACCACCGAGGATTCCTCCGCCGATCTCGAGCGCCAGCTTTTCCTGATGCGCAAACGCGTTGAATCTGGCGCGACCTCCGGCATTTACTTCTGTTCGCTCTCATCGCAATCGCTGGTGTACAAAGGGTTGCTCACTCCGTTGCAACTAGCCGCTTTCTACGCCGATCTTGCCTGTCCGGATTTTATTGCGCCCTTCGCTATTTTTCACCAGCGTTATTCCACCAACACCAGCCCCTCCTGGCAACTAGCGCAGCCTTTCCGATTTGTCGCGCACAACGGTGAAATCAATACGATCAGCGCCAATCGCCGTTGGACGCGCGCGCGTGAAGGCGCGCTGCAGCAGGAATTCGCAGCGCACGATTGGTTTCACGTTCTGGAAGAGGGCGTCAGCGATTCCGCCAGTTTCGACAACGCGCTCGAAGTTCGTTTGCGCCAAGGCTCCAGCGTGGCCGCCGCGATGCTGCGCATGGTCCCGCCCGCGTGGGAAAGCGATCCCCAAACGGGTCCGAAGCTGCGCCGGTTTCTGCAAAAGGCAACGCGTGAACAGGAACCTTGGGACGGCCCGGCCGCGCTGGTCTTTAGCGACGGCCGCATGGTTGGCGCGAAACTCGACCGCAACGGGCTTCGTCCCATGCGCTATACGATCACTTCCGATGGCTTGCTTGTGGTCGGCTCCGAAGTGGGCATCGCGGATCTCCGCGGCAAAAAAATTGCCGAACGCAATCGCCTAGGTCCCGGCGAGATTTTTCTGGTGGATTCGATCGCAGGCGCGATTTTCCGCGGCAACAACGAAGTGTCCGAATTGCTCGGCGCCGAACCCACTCGCGCCGGTAGTCGTGAGCGAGATTCGCAAGCCCGCATCGCGCGACTCGAAAGCGCTGCGACGGAACCATATGAATCTGGGGTTGAGCCGCAACGACTCGCGGCGGCGATGGGTTGGACCGATGACCAATTCCGCCTTCTGTTCCAACCGCTCGGCCGGGAAGGGAAGGAAGCAGTCTGGAGCATGGGCGACGACGCTCCTCCCGCATTCCTTTCTTCGGTCAAGCGTCCGCTGTGGGATTACTGCAAGCAGCGCTTCGCGCAAGTAACCAATCCGCCGATTGATCCACTGCGCGAAGTTCACGTCATGTCTCTCGACGTGTATTTGGACCCCAACATCGTGGCGGGCTCGCCGATACTCGACGCAGGTCATCTGGCAGCTTTGGAAAACCGGCTGGGCAGTCCGCTGCGGCGCATTGATTTCACATTTGATGTGGCGGGCGGAGTAGAAGCTGCGCGCGCGGCACTGCAACGTGTGCGCCAGGATATCTCCGCCGCGGTCACTGTGGCGGCCACCGAGAAACCCGCGATGATTGTTCTCAGCGATCGCGCGGCTATCGAGCAGCGCGCCGCGCTTCCCGCATTGCTCGCTGTTTCCGCCGCGTGGAAGGAAATGGTTCGGGCAGGCGCGCACGATGTGCCGCTCATAGTTGAGTCCGGCCAAGTGATCGAAACTCATCACATCGCCCTGCTGATCGCTGTCGGCGCGAGTGCCGTATTTCCCTATCTCGCCATGCAGCTTTCGGAGAGTCTGAAGCCGGGTGGCGCCGTAAGCTATCGCGTCGCGGTCGAAGCCGGTCTGCGCAAGGTTCTCGCGCGCATGGGAATTTCCACGGTCGCGAGCTATCGCAACAGCCATCTGTTCGAAACGATAGGCCTGGATGAAGAAATTTGTGATGAATTTTTCGAAGATGCCTCCACGAGCCTAGGCGGCAGAAGCCTCGACGACATTCTCGAGACCAGCATCTTTTCGCATCAGCGTGCGTTTGCCGCAAGTGACTCTCCGCTGCAGGATTCCGGGCTCTATCGTTTCCGCCACGCTGGAGAAAAGCATTCCACATCGCCCGAACTCGTGCGCCGCATGCACACGTACTTGAAGTCTCCGACGCCGGAAAACTATTCAGCTTATTCCGCGCTGGTCGATAGCCGTGGCGCGGTCTCGGTTCGCGACCAGCTGGAATTCGCTCCAGGCGCCCGCATCCCGCTCGACGAAGTCGAACCCGAAAGCGCGATTCTCGCTCGTTTTTGCGCGCAGGCCATGTCTTTGGGCGCGCTCAGCCCGGAAGCGCATCGCACGCTGGCCATCGCCATGAACCGCCTGGGCGCGCGCAGCAATACCGGAGAAGGCGGTGAAGATCCCAGTATCTACCGGTTTGAGCCTGAAGCCGCCAATCGCGTGAAGCAGGTCGCGTCCGCGCGGTTCGGTGTCACCGCGGAATATCTCGCGCGCGCCGACGAGCTCGAAATCAAAATGGCGCAAGGCTCGAAGCCCGGCGAAGGTGGCCAGCTCCCAGCCATGAAGGTGAATTCCTACATCGCGCGTCTGCGTCACGCGGTTCCGGGCATGTCGCTGATTTCTCCGCCGCCGCATCACGATATTTACAGCATCGAAGATCTGGCGCAACTGATTTATGACCTGCGCTCCGTAAATCCGGTGGCGCGTATCGGCGTGAAGCTCGTCTCCGGCGCAGGCGTGGGGATCATCGCCGCAGGTGTGGCAAAGGCCGGAGCAGATGTAATCACCATCGCCGGATTCGACGGAGGCACCGGCGCGTCGCCGCTCACTTCGATCAAGAATACGGGCCTACCCTGGGAAATCGGCCTCCGCGCCGCGCATTCCGCGCTTGTGCGCTCGGGTTTCCGCGAAAGAGTGCGCCTGCGCGTCGACGGCGGTTTTAAATTCGGACGCGACGTGGTGATGGCTGCGCTTCTAGGCGCCGACGAATTTGGTTTTGGTACGGCTACTCTGGTCGCGATAGGCTGCGTCATGGCGCGGCAATGCCACCTGAACACTTGTCCGGTCGGCATCGCCACTCAGGACGAAAAGTTGCGCGCCAGGTTTACTGGTAACCCGGAAATGGTGATGGCCTATTTCCGCGGCGTGGCCGGAGAAGTACGCGAGCGCATGGCGGCGTTGGGAATTCGTTCGCTCGCCGAAATCGTCGGCTCGGTAGAAAGATTGCGCCCGCGCAACCAAGCGGCGGCGCACTCGATTGCCGCATTGCTTCAGCCCGCTAGCATCGCATCGCAGCAATCCGCGACAGACCTGCCGCTCGAAATCCATCTGCCCGAAACCGCCAAGGATATCCGTCGCAAATTGCTGCGCGGCGTGGACGGCCTGAAATCTTTTCCATTCGTCCACCACTCGCTTTCCATTTCGAATTCCGACCGCAGCGTCGGCGCGCATCTCAGCGGCCACATTCTGCGCCGCACGAATTTCGATGGCCTGGCGGCGGGGAAGAGCATTCGCTGCGAATTTCGCGGTTCCGCCGGACAAAGCTTCGGTGCATTTCTGGTTCCCGGCATTCGTTTCCGGCTCGTGGGCGACGCCAACGACTATGTCGGCAAAGGCCTCAGCGGCGGCACGATCGCTATCACCGCCGGCGCTGCGGCATCGAAGCGCGGCGACGTCCTCGCCGGTAACACGGTGCTCTACGGCGCCACCAGTGGAAAACTTTTCATCGCCGGACGTGTCGGCGAACGCTTCGCCGTGCGCAATAGCGGCGCGCTCGCCATCATCGAAGGCGCCGGCCAGCATGGCTGCGAGTATATGACCGCGGGCATCGCCGTAATTCTGGGCCCTGCGGGAATGAATCTGGGCTCCGGCATGACCGGCGGTCTCACCTACATCCTCCGCGACGCGCTCACCGGCGACAATTGTAATCACGAATTCGTGCGCTGCGCCGAAATCGGCGACGGAGTTGGCGATCAAGAGGAAGGTTGGTTGCGCACGCTGCTACAGGAACATTTCCGGCTCACGGGCAGCCAGCGCGCACGCCGTCTGCTGACATCTACTCACTTGCTGCCGCTCGTGCGTCTCGAGCCAGTGCATTTGCCGTGTTCGATCGCCGATACCTGGGCGCCCTTCCTCACGCGCCGCGCGATCCGAGACGATTCAGAGGTCTCCGACGCAGTCGGTGCGCTGCCGTTGCAAAGCGAAAACATGCGCCAGACCAGCGATTCGGCCTGCTGAATCAATTCGCGCGCGCAAAAATCGCTTGACGCTCCCCGCGTCTGTCGCATACTTCACCGAAATACTTCGCAGTGGTGGGATGCCACATCGAGTGATGCACGGCGAAGAGGAGGCAAGCGCGATGCTCCCCAGCGATTCCCCAAGAGCTTACCGGGTAGGCGTGGCCGGCCCGGTGGGTTCCGGCAAGACGGCGCTCGTGGATCAACTCACGCGCCAGCTGTGGCCGCGCACCAATCTCGCGGTAGTGACCAACGACATTTACACCAAAGAGGATGCCGAATTTCTGGTGCGCCAGGGCGTGCTACCCGCCGAGCGCATTCGCGGTGTGGAAACCGGCGCCTGCCCGCACGCGGCGATTCGCGAAGACGCATCCATGAATTTGCAGGCCATCGCGGAGCTGGAAGACGCTCTGCCAGGCCTCGAGCTGATTTTCGTCGAAAGTGGCGGCGACAACCTTGCCGCCGCGTTCAGCCCGGAACTCGTGGACATCTGGATCTACGTGATTGATGTCGCCGAAGGAGACAAGATTCCGCGGAAAGGCGGCCCCGGTATCATGCGATCCGATCTGCTGGTGATCAACAAGATTGATTTGGCTCCCTACGTTGGCGCCTCCCTCGAAGTGATGGACCGCGATTCGCGTCGCATGCGCGGCGAACGGCCGTTCATTTTTACGAATTTGCGTGCCGGAGTGGGGCTTGATCGCGTCGTGACCTGGTTGGAGGAAAAGTTGCAGTACCCGGACGCCGCGCGCCGCGAACTGATTGACGCGCACGCTCCCTACGCGGCCCATCGTCACGAACACAGCCACACTCACGATCACGGCCACCCCGACGAGCATAATCACGAACACAGCCATGAGCATGGTCACGCACATGAAGAAGCACGCGGCGGTGCGCGCGGCGCGGGAAATGATTAAAGACGCAGCCATGCCCGCGTGCCATCTCGCGCGGCGCGAGGAATCGTGAACATGGAACGCACTCCTGCGAACCACGCCGTCACGCTGGCCGGCAATCTCGCCGACCTACAACTGCTCCACTTGGCCGACAGCGCTCTGCCCATCGGCGCGCTGGCGCATTCGTTCGGTCTGGAATCGCTCACGGCTTGCGAGCTGCTTACGACGCGCGACCTGCCGGATTTTCTGCGGGCATATCTCGAAGAATGCGGGATGATGGAAGCCGTTTTCTGCCGCGCAGCGTTTCGATTGCCCGCCACGGTTGCTTCGGAAAATGAGTTCGCGATACGTTGGTTCGCTCTCAACAATTTATTAAGCGCGCGCAAGCCAGGACGCGAAAGCCGTGCGGGCAGTGGGTCGCTCGGCGGAAACTTCCTGCAAGTCGCGCTGAATCTCACTGATCATCCGCTCGCGCGCACAGCTCTGCATGCTTCGAAGCACGCATCCAGCCTGATGCATCACAGCACGGCATTTGGCCTCACATGCAGCCTGCTCGGCTTGACCGAAGAGCGCGTAATTCTCGTCTATCTCCATCAGTCAATTGCGAGCCTGCTTTCGTCCTGCCAGCGCTTGTTGCCGCTGGGTCAGTCTGAAGCCGCAAAGCTTTTGTGGAATTTGAAGCCGGCGATAATTGAAACAGCCAACCGCAGCGCAACGTGTGCGCTCGATGACGCCTGGTGCTTCATGCCCTTGCTCGATTGGGGCGCGATGGAACATCCCGCGCTTAGTACGCGACTCTTTATCAGTTGAATTCTTTTGCGTTGATGGTGCTCGCAAACACAATGGCCTCCGTCGCAGAAAATCCGCGTGGAATCGCCCCCGTTCTTAGCGAGCCGTCGCGGCTGCGCGCAACCCTGACTCTTGATTTCGCGCGCGATGAATTCACAGGAAACACCGTGCTCGCGGCCAGCCGACAGGAGCCTCCCCTGAAAGTCGTCCGCGCTTTCACATTAGACGACGGCGCCACCCTCGCGCATCTGCACAATGTTTCCGGCGGATTGCTCGGCGGCGACCAGCTCGCCCTGAAAGTAAATGTCGGCCCCGGCGCCCAAGTGCAATTGACCACCACTGGCGCCACGCGTATCTACCGGCCCCGCGGCCAAGCGCCGCCTACGACGCAAGTCAACGAATTCACAGTGAACGAAGGCGCACTGCTTGAATACGTCCCGGACGCGATCATCCCGTTCGCCCGCGCTCGCTTCTCGCAGACAACCACGATTCACCTGACGCAGGGCTCCGGACTGTTCTGGTGGGAAATTCTAGCGCCGGGACGCGAAGCGCGCGACGAAACATTCGCGTATGACTGCGTGGAAATGAAAACAGACATAAGTGCGCTCGGCGTACCCATCGCCTGCGAACGCGCACGCATCGAGCCGCGCAAGCGCTCCACGCAAACTTTCGGCCGCCTCGGGCCGTATCGCACCTGGGCGACTTTCTGCATTGCGAGGGTGGGTCAAATCTGCTCAGATTGGCTCGCGCTAGAACAGGAAATGCGCGCACAGGCTTCGCAACTCACAAAGCATGGCGAAACATTGTGGAGCGTCAGCACGCTTCCCGCGCACGGCCTGATGGTGCGTTGCGTTGCCGTTCACGGGCGCCACGTCCTGCCCGGACTGCAAACTCTGTGGCAAACGGCGAAGCGGCGATTGTATGGCTGCGACGCCGTGCCGCCCAGAAAAGTGAACTGACGGTGGGGGCACGTGATCAGCGCCAAGAAAATCGCAGGTCGATTCAATCGGGGGCGAAGCCGTGCATCTAACCCCGCGTGAACAGGAAAAATTGCTGATCGTGGTCGCCGCCGACGTCGCCCGCCGCAGGCAGGCGCGCGGCCTGAAGCTGAATTATGTTGAAGCCATGGCGATTCTTTCCGCCGAGGTCATGGAAGCCGCGCGTGACGGTAAGAGCGTCGCCGACATAATGAGCTTCGGCGCGGCCATTCTGAAACGAGACGACGTAATGGAAGGCGTCGCCGAAATGATCCACGAAGTCCAAGTGGAGGCCACCTTTCCCGACGGCACCAAGCTCGTCACCATTCACGATCCCATTCACTAACGGCCACCGCAGCCGGGAGCTCGCACATGAAACCGGGCGAATATTTCCTGAACCAAGCCGCCGGAGCGATCGAAGCAAACACCGGGCGTGCCACGATTCGCGTCCTCGTGCGCAATGCCGGCGATCGCCCAGTCCAGGTGGGCAGCCACTATCATTTTTTCGAAACGAACCGCGAGCTCGAGTTCGATCGCGACGCCGCCTACGGCATGCGCTTAAATATTCCCGCGGGCACCGCCGTGCGCTTCGAACCGGGCGAGGAAAAAGAAATCGAGCTGACGCCGTTCGGCGGCCGTCGCGTGGTGCAAGGCTGTAACGGCCTCGTAGAAGGCCCGCTCGATGCCGCAGGCGCGCGGGAAACCGCTCTCACACGCGCACAAAGAGCTGGATTCCGGACAAGCCGACCGAGGCCCACCCGATGAGCCTGAAGATCCCCCTCCGCACCTATGCCGAACTCTACGGCCCGACAACCGGCGACCGCATTCGCCTAGCGGACACGGAACTAATAATCGAGATTGAAAACGATTTCACGCACTACGGCGACGAGATCGCCTTCGGCGGTGGCAAAGTAATTCGAGACGGCATGGGCCAAAGCGCGAGCGCAATCAGAGAACGCGAGCACGGGGCGCTCGATCTCGTGATCACCAACGCGGTGATTCTCGATCACTGGGGCATCGTCAAAGCGGACGTCGGCGTGAAAAACGGCCGCATCGTGAAAGCCGGCAAAGCCGGAAATCCGGACACGATGAACGGCGTTGATCCCGATCTCGTCGTCGGTGCCTCAACCGAGGTGATCGCCGGTGAAAATCTGATCCTCACCGCCGGCGGCGTGGATAGCCACATCCACTTCATCTCACCACAGCAAATTTACGAAGCTCTTTCGAACGGCGTCACCACGATGATCGGCGGCGGGACCGGGCCAGCCACCGGCACAGCCGCGACCACTTGCACGCCCGGCGCATGGAATCTCGCCCGCATGTTGCAAGCCGCCGAAGCGTGGCCCATGAATTTCGGGTTCCTCGGGAAGGGAAATAGCGCCACCGGCGCTCCGCTTGTCGAGCAGATCGAAGCCGGCGCCTGCGGCCTGAAACTGCACGAAGATTGGGGCACCACGCCCGCCGCAATAGACGCCTGCTTGAAAGTCGCCGACGAGTACGATGTCCAGGCCGCCATCCATACCGATACGATCAACGAAGCCGGATTCCTGGAAGCCACCGTCGCAGCGATTGCAGGACGCGCCATCCACACCTATCACACCGAAGGCGCCGGCGGCGGCCACGCGCCGGACATCATCCGCATCGCGTCGTTTCCGAATGTCCTGCCATCCTCGACCAATCCCACGCGCCCGTACACGGTCAACACGATCGCCGAGCATCTGGACATGCTGATGGTGTGCCATCACCTGAATCCGCAGGTTCCCGAGGATGTTGCCTTCGCCGAAAGCCGAATTCGCCCGGAAACGATCGCCGCGGAAGATATTCTGCACGACCTTGGCATCATCAGCATGATCTCCAGCGATTCACAGGCAATGGGCCGCGTCGGTGAAGTAGTCACTCGCACGTGGCAGACCGCGCACAAAATGAAAGTGCAACGCGGCGCGCTGCCCGGCGATGCGAACGGCAACGACAATTCGCGCGCCAAACGATACGTAGCGAAATACACCATCAATCCCGCTATCACCCACGGTATGGCTGCGGAAATTGGCTCCATCGAACCGGGAAAACTCGCGGACCTGGTCCTCTGGAAGCCCGCATTCTTCGGCGTAAAACCGGAAATGATCGTGAAAGGCGGATTCATCGCCTGGAGCGCCATGGGCGATCCCAACGCCTCCATTCCCACGCCGCAACCGGTGCTCTATCGCCCGATGTTTGGCAGCTTCGGCGCGGCAATCGCGCCCACCAGCATCACGTTTTTATCGGAAGCGTCCCTGAATGCAGGCATTCCGCAACGGCTAGGCCTGAAAAAGCTAATCGCTCCCGTCAGGAATTGCCGCCGTATCGGCAAGAAAGATATGATTCACAACAGCGCCACGCCCAACATAGAAGTGGATCCGGAAACCTACGAAGTGCGCGTGGACGGCACGTTAATAACCTGCGAACCCGCCCGCGTGCTGCCCTTGGCCCAGCGCTATTTTCTCTTTTAACCGCAATACCGCCGCGACCCTCGCAGCCGCCCGAATACTTCAGTCGCAGTCCTGCGTTTCTAGCCCATTTCGAACTCCACGCAGCCTGGCTGGAGGGCCCGGAATTACTCTGCCAGCTACTGTATTGACCCGTTAGCGTTAACCTTTTAGCACACGGCCCGGATATTCAGGTTGAGCGCACCCCTGATGCCAATTAGGTTAACACTAGGCGTTGTACCCGTAACTGGAATGCAACTACAAATCTAGGATTTAGGCGGTCCTATGGCAGTCTTGGGGGAATTGACGGCGTCACGTGTGCGCCGCAGTTCGAACGTTGTCTCACGCGTCGTCGCGGACGAGGCGATTGTGGTTCCTATTCGTCGCGGTGCGGCCGACCTCGACTCGATTTACACCTTCAATGAATCCGGCACGAAGCTCTGGTCCCTGATCGAAAAAGGCCTGGACGCCGCCGCATTGGCTTCCTATCTCCAATCAGAATATGGGCTTACAGAGGCCAGGGCCTTCTCCGACGCGGAAGCTTTTGTAAGAGACCTTACTCAGGAGGGTTTGGTCGAGCCTGCTTAACCGCGGGCATCACCCCGGCTTAGGCGGTCGGGCACTTGGGAATGAACGAGACAACCTACTCCGCATTCAGCATGGGCGTGCACCAGCGCACGTCTGGTAAGCGCGTTCCGATGGAAGTCTCCATCGAAGTCACGCGCCGATGTCCATTAGAATGCCTGCACTGCTACAACAATCTTCCCATGGCGGATCGCGCCGCCCGCAATCGCGAGCTGTCCCTCGAAGAATATCGCCGCCTGCTAGATCAAATCGCCGATGCCGGCTGCTTCTGGATTCTCTTCACCGGGGGCGAAATTTTCGCGCGCGCGGACTTCCTGGACATCTATTCTTACGCCAAATCCAAAGGCTTCCTGATCACCCTTTTCACCAACGGGACAATGATCACCGAACGCATCGCGGATTTTCTCGCGGAATACCGGCCCTTCGCGATTGAGATCACCCTCTACGGCGCCACCCGCGCAACCTACGACGCGCTCACACAGATCCCCGGCTCCTACGATCGTTGCATCCGCGGCATCCATCTGCTTCTCGAACGCAAACTGCCACTAAAGCTGAAGACGGTGCCGACGACGATCAATCGCCACGAAGTGTACGAAATGCAACGCATGGCGCAGCAGGATTTCGGCGTCGATTTCAAATTCGATCCGCTGGTGAATCCGCGCATTGATTGCTCGCAGAGTCCAGTGGAAGTGCGCCTCACTCCAGAAGATGCCGTGGCGCTGGATTTGCACGACGCTCGCCGTCGCTCCGAAGCTCTAAAACTGATCGAACGCGATATGGCGTTGCCCGCTGATGCCTTTCAGTCAGAAAACGTTTACGTCTGCGGCGGCGGCTTGACCTCCTGCGCCATCGATCCCTACGGACAAATTAGCATCTGCGTGCTTTCGCACCAGGAAAGTTACGACTGGCGCTCCGGCAGCTTCAACGCCGGCTGGGAGAATTTCCTGGGCCGCGTGCGCGCAAAGAAAAAGACGCGCCAAACTAAATGCGACACCTGCCGCATCAAGACCCTCTGCGGCATGTGCGCCGCGAATGGCGAGCTCGAAAAAGGTGATGCCGAATCTCCCGTGGATTTCCTGTGCGAAGTGGCTCACCTGCGCGCCATGTCCCTCGGCGTGGAAGTTCCGGCGCACGGCGATTGCGAATGCTGCGCCGGTGGAACCGCGCACAACAGATTAGTGAGCTCGGCTGAACGCATTAAGAAGGGCGAAGTGGACGTGGGTTCCTGGCAGCCCATGCTGCCGCCCGCGACGCTGCCGATTTTGCAACAAATCTCCGGCTGCGGCAGCGGCTGCGGTTCTTGCGGAGCCCACGCATGAGCGTCGAAGCGCCCAGGCCCGATCAGATTCAGAGCCAGAATCTAAATTCTACGGCCGGCACGAAGCCGTATGAGGCTCCGAAAATCGTACGTGTTAGTTTGCGCCCGGATGAAGCCGTCCTGGGCCATTGCAAGACTCCGTCATCCGCCGGTCCGGCATCTCCTGGCTGCGGCATCGCTCTCGGCGGTTGCATGTCCTTCGGTTCCTGATATGAGAACTTTGAATCTACTTACGCGAGCAAGACAACTGCGCACCACCGGCCCGTCGGCAAGAATCGCCGCGCGCATCGGCGGCATCTCGCTCGGCGCAACGTCGGTCCCGCGAGGTCCGTCGCTGCTGGCGGACACGCAGCTGAAGGATTTTGTCATTGCGGACCCGATCTGCGACCTGGAGTTCGATGTGGCATTCGGCGGCCGCTTCGACTCCGCGCCCGGAGAACTGGTTTTCGATTCCCGCGGGCTCTGGAAGCTGTTCCGCAATTCGGAAGGCTTCTGCTTCCGCTTGACCACGAACTTCATCGGCACGCTGCCGTACAAACAGGCCACTGTCGCTCTCGATTTCAAATCCGGCCGCATTGAAATATCGCGCGAATATTTCGCGCAAGCCGACGCCGTAAATCCGCTGGAATATCCACTGGATGAGCTTCTCTGGATTCATCGTCTCTCGATGGGCGAAGGCGTCGAAGTCCACGGTTGCGGCGTGATCGCTCCCGATGGCCGCGGCCTGCTGCTCACAGGCCACTCCGGCGCAGGCAAGAGCACTTCCTCGCGTCTCTGGTCGCGGCGCGAAGGCGTCCGCGTCCTAAGCGATGACCGCATCATCCTGCGCCGCGAACACGGCCGCATATGGATGTACGGAACACCCTGGCACGGTGACGCGGGAATCGCTGAAGCCGATCGCGCGCCACTCGATGGAATTTATGTACTAGCGCACGGTGACCAGAATGCCATCAGGCCACTCAGCCGCACCACAGCGTCCGCGGAACTTTTCGCGCGTAGCTTCGTGCCGCATCACTCGACCGATGCGATCACTTTCATTCTGGAATTTTTCAGCAAGGTTACAGATTGCGTGCCCTGCTCCGAATTTTCGTTCGTTCCGGATTCTACGGCCGTGGAGGCCCTGCTCAGTGAAGACATCGGCAAAATTATTGCGGCGTGATACGTCGCAATTCGCCATGCTCTGCCAGGCCGCCCTCCAGCGCGGCTTGCAAGTGCGTTTTCTCGCGCACGGCCAGAGCATGCAGCCGAACGTCTTAAATGGCGACGCCGTCGTCGCCGAGCCGGTCGCCGCGCAAGAGCTGCGCCGTGGAGATATCGCGCTAACGCTCGGCCAGCACGGCGTTTTGCTCCACCGTGTCATCCGCCGCGATCCCGCTACAAACAGAATCGTCACCCGCGGCGACGCTGGCCAGCAGGAAGACACTCCCGCAGAACTCGTTCTCGGCAGAGCGGTCTGCCTCGAACGCGACGGCAAACGAATTTCGCTGCAGACGCCCGGCACAAAGTTGTTGCACGCGCTCCGCCGGCAATGCCGCCGCGTCATCCAGGCCGGCGCAAGCCGTTCTCCTCGATTGCGCGCCATCTTAGCGCCGTTGCTTTGCGCTCTGTTTGCACTGTGCCTGTATGCGTCGCCCGCAGCCGCGCAATTTACCATCACCGATAGCGTCGCACCCGCTAACGTCGCCCCCGGGGGCACGGTCATTTACACGCAAGTGCTCACCTATACCGGCGCCGCCAACTTCACGCCTTCCGCCGCTAATCCGGTAATGACAACGCAGGCGATCCCCGCAGGCTTGGCTTTTTCCACGTACGGAGTGGCTGGCACGGCCAATACACACTGGACCTGCGCATCGGCGGCCGGCACGCTCACGTGTACGGACCAGAGCGGCGCAACGGTCTATCGCACCGGCAACACCACGACGTTCACGATCACCATGACCGTCGGCACCGGCACGGCGAGTGGCAACATCACGGATTCCGTTACCGCCACCCCAGGCGGCTCGAACGCCACCGCAACCATCACGGTCGGAACTCCAGCCCTCTCCGTCACCGGCACAGCAGCCCCGAATCCCGTCGCGACGGGCGCGCAAATTACTTACACCGAGACCGTAACGAACAACAGCACCACCACAGCAGCCGTCGGCGCCACGCTCACGCAATCCACACCGCCGAATACAACTTTCGTCTCCGCCACTCCGCCCGGCACATGGACGTGCGGCACGACCCCCGCAGCCGGCGGCACCGGATCAATCGTTTGCACGGCCACCGGCACCATGGCGGCGAATACGTCCGTAAACTTCACGATCATAGTCGCCGTGAATTCAGGTGCGCCCGGTGGAACCGCCATCACTAACACTCCGGTAACCGTCAGCGAAACGGGAACGAACCTGGGATCGCCAAACAACATCTCAATCTCCGACACAGTTCAAGGCGCCGATCTTTCCATGACGCAGGCTGCCTCACCGTCTGCGGTCGCCCCCGGCAGCACGATTACTTACACCGAGACCGTTACCAACAATGGCCCGAACGCCGCTACCGGTGCGGTTCTCTATCAACAGACACCAACCAACACCACTTTCGCTTCCGTCACGCCCCCCACCGGATGGACCTGCACTTCACCCGCCGTAGGCGCCACCGGGCAGGTAATTTGCACGGCCGCAGCGAACTTGAATAGCGGCACGACCACCACTGCCTTTACCTATGTAGTCACGGTTGCCGCAGCCACCGCAGCCGGCACCACCATCGTGAATTCGGCGGACGTGACTTCGCAGACCACAGATCCCGTTTCCTCCAACAACACGACTTCCACATCCGTATTAGTTGAAATTACCGGCGACGCGGATCTCGCGGTTGCGATGGCCGCGACGCCCACACCCGTGTTCGAGTCGTCCGCGCTCACCTACACAATTCAAGTGACCAATCTTGGCCTCGCTTCTGCCGCAGGCGTGACTGTGGTGGATACGCTGCCCGCCACGCTCACCGCAGCGTCAGCCATTAGCTCGCAAGGAACATGCGGCGCCGTAACTGGCGGCACGATCACTTGCAATCTCGGCACGGTCGCATATCCCCTCGCGACGCCGATCACAATCACAGTCACCGGCACTACGCCGCCAACCGGCAGTCCACTGACGAACAAAGCCGTCGTCAGCACCACCAGCACGGACCCTGTCCCGGCGAATAACACCGTAACGATCGTTACCGTCGTGCAACCGCTCGTCTGCGCCATGCCCGGAAAAGACGGCGCTGGCGGAACGCTCAGCGGAGTCGTGAACGCATACTATCCGCCAGCAGTCGGAACTGTTGCTGCTGGCTCGAACTCGATTACATTAGGCGGCGCCGCTGCCGCTCCCGCCGCGCAGACCCCGATCGCCATCGGAGATTTGCTGCTCATCATTCAAATGCAAGGCGCGCAAATCAATTCGACGAACACCAGTTCGTACGGCGATGGCGTCGCCGGCGACCCCGCATCCGGCTCCACAAGCCTCGGCAGTTCAGGACAGTTTGAGTTTGTCACCGCCACAGCAGCGGTCCCCGTCACAGGCGGCACGCTGACGTTCACTGGAACCGGCTCTGGAGGCGGGCTGCTGAATTCCTATACCAGCGCAGCGGCCACAGCCACCCAAGGAATTCAGACGTATCAGGTAATTCGCGTCCCGCAGTACACCACCGCTACATTTAGCAGCACCCTCGCCGCGCTGCCTTGGAGCGGTGCAGTCGGCGGCGTGCTCGCGGTGGACGTTGCCTCGCAGCTTACTCTCGGCGGAACTGTGAGCCTCGACGGCCAAGGTTTCCGCGGCGGCGGCGGTCGAAACCTCGCCGGTGCTGCTGGCACGCTCGCAACCGACGTCGTCACCCTATCGACTCAAGCCACCAACGGTTCGAAAGGCGAAGGCATTGCCGGGACGCCGCACTACATCGCCCCTGCTCTCAGCACCATCACTCCCGCGACAACTGCGGTAAGCACGGGCCAAGCCGTTCTCGAAGGCCTGCCAAACGGAAGCTACGCTCGCGGCGCGCCGGGCAACGCAGGCGGCGGCTCCACCGACGCGAACCCCACTGCGAACAATCAGAACAGCGGCGGCGGCGCCGGCGGCAACGGTGGCAACGGCGGGACCGGGGGATTCGGCTGGCAGAGCGCCGGCATCGTTGGAGGGTTCGGCGGCGTGCCTTTCCCAGCCTCAACGAGCGCAATCATCATGGGCGGCGGTGGTGGCGCTGGAACCACAAACGATGGCTCCTACTGGAATCCCACCACAAACGCAGGTGGCGCGGATTGCGGTGCGAACTGCACAGGCATCTACAGCAGCGGAACTGCGGGCGGCGGGATCGTAATTATTCATACGGGTTCAGTTGCCGGCACCGGAACGATTTCCGCCAACGGGCAAACTGCGCTTGAGACCGAAAATGATGGCGGTGGCGGCGCCGGTGCAGGTGGCTCAATCTTGGTTTTCGCGAATAGCGGCTCGCTTTCTGGCCTCACAGCCAGCGCCGCAGGCGGCAACGGCGGAGTGACTTGGCCTGCGGATCCTCCAGGCACTCCTTTCCCAGGAAATCGTCATGGACCAGGAGGCGGCGGTGGCGGCGGCGTCATCCTGGAATCCGCAACGCCCGGACCTACGAACATCACCGGCGGCATTCCCGGATGGTCGACTCTCGCCAACGATTCCTACGGAGCCACGGCTGGGCAGCCTGGGTTCGTTAGCTCCGGATTATCAATCACCGAAACTCCCGGCACGCAATCGGGCGCCTATTGCGCTGGCGCGGATCTCGCGGTCACGAATGCCGGCACGCCCAGCGTCGTCGTGCCCGGGAACACAATCACTTACACTCAGACCGTGACCAATAACGGTCCGCAAGACGCCGTCAATGCCAAGTTCATCGAAGCGGTTCCCGGTAATACCACGTTCAACTCGTTGGCGATCGCTCCCGGCTGGTCCTGCACCACTCCAGCCGTCGGCGGCACCGGCAATATCAGCTGCACTGATCCAGACGTCGCGAACGCGGCAGTCGGTACCTTCACGCTCGTCGTTACCGTGGTCCCCGGAACCGTCAACGGCACGCAGATCTTGGACACCGCCTCGGTTTCCTCCGGCACCAACGATCCCAACCTTGCCAACAACACCGCCAGCGTCCTCACTATCGTAGGCTCGGCAACCAGCGCCAACGTCGTTGTCACGATGTCAGCCGCGCCCAATCCCGTGCTGGCAGGCAATCAAATCACCTACACTGTGACGGTGCACAATAACGGCCCGGCAGCCACCAGCAGCGTCACCTTGACCGACACGATACCCACTCACACCACCTTCGTTTCTCTTGCGCAGACTGGCACCACATGGGTTTGCCCCGCCCCTGGCGCCGCTGTCAGTTGCACCATCGCGTCGCTGCCCTCGGGAGCCACAACAACATTCACTCTAATCGTCACAGTCACGGCGGGCACCGCCTCTGGCACCGTCATCACCAATACCGCGAGCACCTCCACCGCAACGCCCGACCCGAATCCCGGGAGCAACAGCGCCACCACAAACGTCACCGTCGCTTCCGCAGGCCAATACGACCTCAGCGTCACCAGTTCCGCGTCGCCGAATCCCGTCACACCGGGCAACAACATCACCTTCCTGCTGAATTTCGCGAACAATGGCCCTAGCTCGGCCAGCAACGTTACCTATACCGACTCAGTTCCGGCCAACACTACTTTCGTTTCGCTCACTCTTCCCGCCGGTGCCACTTGTCCCACGCTTCCGGCCGTCGGCGGCACCGGCGCAATCAGCTGCTGCCCGGGAACTGGCGGAGTCTGCAATGGCGCGGCAATCCCTTCTGGCACCAACGCGCAGCTTCCGCTGGTAGTGAAAGTGAACGCAAGTACCGCGTCGGGAACGGTCATCTCCAATACCGCGAGTATCGGTCCCACGACCAATGACGTAAACGTTGCGAACAATACTTCTACCGCGACCACGGTTGTAGCCTCGCCCACGCAGGCGGATGTTGCCATCGTAAAAACGGCCGCACCGCAGCCCGTGGACCAAGGCGCGACGCTCACCTACACGCTGCAAGTGACCAACAACGGCCCCGCCGTCGCGCAAAACGTGAACGTCTCCGATCCTCTGCCTAGCCAGGTCTCGTTTGTCTCCGTCTCCACCACGCAAGGCACCTGCACGCAGAGTGCGGGCACGGTCAGCTGCAGCTTGGGTTCGGTCAGCGTCGGCGGCCTGGTGATCATCACCATCAACACCACTGCGGTGACGTTCAGTTCGTCGTCGCTCGTGCCCAACACCGCTACCGTTGGCGCTTCGACGAGCGACCCAAACTCGTCTAACAATTTTTCCACCGTGATCTCAACCATTCAGGCGCCCACGGCCGTGCAGCTTTCTTCATTCCAAGCGCAAATGCGCGCCGGCGGTGGCGTCCTGCTGGAATGGCGCACGCGCGAAGAAGTTCGCAATCTCGGCTTCCACGTCTATCGCGAAGACGCGCAGGGCCGTCACCAACTCGATCCTTCTCTCATCGCCGGTGGCGCGCTTCTGCTGCGCGGCGCGCAACCGGGCCATCCGGCGCGAACGTATCAGTGGCTCGATCCGCAAGGCACCTCAACCTCGTCGTACATTCTCGAAGATGTGGACCTCAACGGCGTCCGCAACACGCACGGCCCAGTGACTCCGGCGGGCGCCGACACAAGCGTCCCTAATGCGGCGTCGTATTCTCCCGCCACGCTGCTGAATCAACTCACGAAATCGTTGCCTTCTCCATCGCAGATGCCTCTGCCATGGCGTCCCGGTTCGCCAGTGCCTGCACCAGCTCCGACAGGCGGTGCGGAGGTATCCAGCGCCTATCTCGACGCATTGCCAGCCGCAAAAATTTCTGTCAACTCAGAAGGTTGGTACGTGGTCACACGCGCGCAACTCGCGGCTGCCGGTTTCGATCCTGGCTCCGACGCGCGCACGCTGCAACTCTTCGCCGAAGGTGTCGAGCAGCCGATGGCGATCCTCGGCCAACAAGGCGGCTATCTCACGAATAACGGCGCTATCGCCTTCTACGGCACCGCGATTGACACGCCATTCTCCGGCACGCGCGTCTATTGGCTCGTGCGCGGCTCGCAACAAGGCAAGCGGATTCCTGTTTCGGCGGGCTCCGGCGCACCTAGCGTGGAGAGTTTCTTGTCCTCCGTCACGCTGGAGCAGCGCACCACGTACTTCGCCGCGCTCCTGAACGGTCCGAACGCGGACAACTTTTTTGGCGCTCTGGTCAGCACCGAGCCGGTCGATCAGGATCTCGCGATCGCACACTACGATCCCACGTCCAGCATTCCCGCGCAGCTGACGATCACTTTGCAAGGAGTTACGGCCGGCCAGCCCCACAGCGTCACCGTCGCGGTGAACGGCTCGTCCGTCGGCGTCCTGAATTTTGACGGCCAGGACAATTTCACCAGCAGCTTCCCGGTCCAGGAAGGATTGCTTCAGAACGGCACGAACACAGTCACGCTCACTGCGCTAAATGGCGACTCGGACACCAGCTTGGTGCAATCCATCGTGCTGAATTTCCCGCACACTTACACTGCCGATTCCGACTGGCTGCGTGCCTCCGCTCCCGCCGGCGCGCACGTGAAAATCAGCGGCTTCTCGAATCAGCAGATCCAGGCCTACGACATTTCCGATCCGCTCAACATCGTTCAACTCGCCGGCCCCATCACTTTTGACAACAGCGGCTCGAGTATTACGCTCACCGTGCCCGGCGCGCCATCCAGCGCCACGTCGCACACGCTCATCGCGTTTGCGGCGGACCAAATATCGTCGCCCTCCGCGGTTACTTACCATCTACAAAGTTCGCTCGCCGAACAACGGACCGGCGCCGACATCGTAATCATCACGCATCCGGATTTTGCCTCCACCGTCGAGCCCCTAGTGAACCTGCGCAAATCGCAGCAGCATCAGGTCGCGGTCGTCACCGTGGACCAGCTCTTCGACGCCTATAATTACGGCGAACGCAGCCCCTTCGCGCTGCAAAGTTATCTCCAGTTCGCATCAACCAAGTGGAACGAAAAGCCGCAGTCCGTCCTGCTGCTCGGCGACGCGTCCTTCGATCCGCGCGATTATCTGGGCCTCGGCGATTTCGATTTCGTTCCTACGCGCATCATCGAAACCGCTGCATTCAAGACGGCGTCCGACGATTGGTTCAGCGATTTCCAGAACACCGGCTTCGCCACCATTCCCACGGGACGCATTCCCGCGCGCACCGCTGCGGACGCGGCCCTGGTGATCTCCAAAATTGTGAATTATGAACGCAACACGTCGCAGGGCAGTTGGCAGCAACAAGCCCTGATCGTCGCGGACCAAAACGTCGGCGTGGATTTCTCCAGCGAAGCGGACCTGGCCACCGCGCTGCTGCCGCCGTCGCTCGTCGCTACCAAAATTCTGGCCGACGGCCAGTCCACCACCGCCGTCTCCGAGCAGATTTTCGAGGCGCTGAACAGCGGAACCTTGCTCGTCAACTACACCGGCCATGGCGCCGAGCAGCAGTGGTCCTTCTCCGACTTGCTCGACAACACGTCGGCCGCCACGCTCAGCAACGGCGGGCGCTTGCCGGTTTTCCTGCTGATGGATTGCCTGAACGGCTTTTTCCACGACGTTTACGCGGAGAGCCTCTCCACCGCGCTCCTGCTAGCCCCGAATGGGGGCGCCGTAGCCGTCTGGGCGTCGTCCGGATTCACCACGGCACCTCCGCAAGCCGCCATGGACCAAGCCCTGCTCCGTACGCTGGCAGCCAACCCGTCGCAACCGCTCGGCCGCTCGATCCTGACGTCCAAGTTGAAAATCACTGATCCCGACGTCCGTCGCACCTGGATACTCTTCGGCGACCCGGCCATGCGCGTAGCCTTCCCGACAGCGCCCTCGACCTACACAATCAAGCCGCGCATCACCCCCGCAGCGCAAAACCCGCGCTGAAATCTGCGCCGCACAAACTACGGGGCTGTCATGAGGATCCGCGAAAGCGGAGAGTGCTCTGCCTTCCCCGCCCGCGCAACCCGACTCAATTGACGTTGTAGCAGCCGGTCCCGCAACGCGGCAGCGGGCAGCTGTTGCTTTGGTGTTGCTTTCGTACTGACGAGCCACGCAATGTTTGCGCCAATAGGGCGGGGAATTGAACTCCGCGATACAATCCTACGCGACCCAAGACGATGCTCACCGCCACCAATCTCGCCGAACGGATCGCCATCATCGCGCTAGCCGCTTGCGCCATCCTCTACGCAGGCGACTATGCCCGCTTCCAATACAAAATGAACAAGAACAACGGTGCCGACGCTCTCGGCTCCGTCACCTCCTACTACGGTGCCGCGCTAAAAGACGGCAAAATGGAAATTTTCACCGACCAGCCCCAGGTCGAGACCTGCGCCCACTCCCTGTTCCCGCATTCCGGCTACCGCCCCTGCTGGTATGCCGCCCGCAACAGCGTGAAGCCCATCGGCTGAGAATCGCGCCCCGGACTAATGTTCTGTCGGCTCCTGGGTGTCCCAAGCCGCACCACCAGCGCCGTAGGTGCGACACATCGTTTGCGATTGAGCTAGGTTCCCCACACACCCAGATCGCCGCTAGCGTTTCCGCTTACGCTTTCTCCGCACACCGCTTTCCGCATTCGCCGCCGTCTGCAAAAGCTGCAACAAAGCCTGCGCATCCCGTGTGAGCGCCCGATGGCGCGGATAAATCACATCCAGATTCCGCCGCAGCGGCTCCTCGTTCACAATCTCAATCGCCACCAGCTTGCCCTTGCGCAATTCGCCCGTCACCGCGATCAACGGCAGGAAACTCAGCCCCAACTTTCGCTCCACCATGCGCTTGGCCGCCTCGATCGTTTCTACTTCCAATACGGTATTCGGCAGCTGCCCCGCGCGTCGAAATAGTCCTTGGCTCAAAGTCCAGTCGCTCGATCCGCGATCGAAGAAAATCAGCGGCATCGCTTCCACATCTTCGAGCCGCACTCGCCGCTTGCGCGCCGCCGGATGATTCGGATGCCCCACCAGAATCAAGGGATCGTCACGCAGCGTCATCGTCTCCACTTCCGGATGATTCAGCGAGCGCGCTACGCCAATCTCCACTTCGCCGTCCAGCACCATCTTTAGCACCTGCACGGAGGTCCCCGAGCGCAGATTCACCAGCACCCTGGGATGTGCCGCCTGGTAATCCTTCATCACGTCCGGTAAGAAATAAGTACACACCGAAAGCGCCGCCGCGATGCTCAAAGACCCGCCGGCGGAAGGCTGCAATTCGTGCACCGCCTGCCGCGCGCGTGTCACGTCGCGCAGCAATTGCTCGGCATGAGGACGCAGCGCCTTTCCCGCGGGCGAAACCGACAGATCTCCTCGCACGCGAGCGAAGAGCTTCACTCCCAGACCGTCCTCGAGCGCCCGCACCCGCGCGCTCACCGCCGGCTGGCTGATATTCAAGGCCGCCGCCGCGCGATGAAATCCGCCGTACGTCAAGACGGCTAGAAACGTTTCGATCTGATCAATTTCCACGTGACCTCACTGTGCCACCCGGCTTCGGCTCCTGCCGCGGCCGCAAGAAACGCTCCGGCGCGAAAGCGGGGAAGCGTCCCGTAAGAAGCCGTACTATGCAATTTAGTACCGCCGTTGGAGACTACCCGATAAGGGTATTCTATCAACACGATAAGGACAATCAGTTTGACTGATTGGCTTGCTTGGCCCACACTGCGACCCAGTCGCCGGTCGTGCGCTGGGCCGCGAGCGCTCAACAACATCGCTCACTTCCGCCCCGGCTGCTCCGGCCCCCAAGTCCCAGCTCTATTATTTCGATCGAAAGAAACCGCGCATCGCGCAGCTTTCTCCGATCGAAGAGGATCGGAACCGATGACCACCAACGGCAATCACCGCAACCTGGAGCAGCACTGGAAGACCGACCTGCGCTGGGAAGGCGTCACTCGCCCATACTCCCCAAAGGACGTCGAACAATTGCGTGGCTCCGTCCACATCGAGCACACCCTCGCGCGCATGGGTGCCGAGCGCCTCTGGCATTTGCTGCAGGACGACCTCTTCGTCGCCGCTCTCGGAGCCTTGACCGGAAATCAAGCCGTACAGCAAGTCGCCGCCGGCTTGCAGGCGATTTACTTGAGCGGCTGGCAAGTCGCGGCTGACGCCAACGACGCCGGCCAAATGTATCCGGATCAAAGTTTGTATCCCGCCGACAGCGTGCCCAACGTTGTGCGCAATTTGAATCGAGCCCTGGCGCGCGCCGATCAAATCCACCACGCCGAAGGCAAGCACGGAACCCACTGGTTCGCGCCTATCGTGGCCGATGCCGAAGCCGGATTCGGCGGCAATCTGAACGCCTTCGAGTTGATGAAGGCCATGATCGAAGCGGGCGCCGCCTGCGTGCACTTCGAGGATCAATTGTCCTCAGCGAAAAAGTGCGGACATCTCGGCGGGAAAGTTCTGGTCCCCACGGTCGAAGCCATTCAGAAACTGGTCGCCGCGCGCCTCGCTGCCGATGTGATGGGCGTTCCCACTCTAATCATGGCGCGCACCGATGCAGACAGCGCGCGTCTAATCACCAGCGACATTGATCCGCGCGACCGCGAATTCCTCACCGGCGAACGCAGCAGCGAAGGATTTTACGGCTTTGGTGCCGGCCTGCCGGCCGCGATCGCTCGCGGCCTGGCCTACGCGCCCTTTGCGGACCTGCTCTGGTGCGAGACCTCCAAACCGCATCTCGGCGAAGCGCGCCAATTCGCTGAGGCGATTCACGCCAAGTATCCCAACAAAATGCTGGCCTACAATTGCTCGCCTTCCTTTAACTGGCGCAAGAATCTCGACGACAACACCATCGCGAAATTCCAGCGCGAACTCGGCGCCATGGGCTACAAATTCCAGTTCATCACTCTCGCTGGTTTCCACGCGCTGAACCTTTCCATGTTCGAACTTGCGCGCAATTACAAGCAGGACGGCATGACCGCCTACTGCCGCCTGCAGGAAGAAGAGTTTGCCAGCGAGAAGCGCTTCGGTTATGCGGCCGCGAAACACCAGCGCTTCGTCGGTACCGGTTATTTCGACGCGGTGCAGCAGGCTATCACCAGCGGCACCGCCTCCACCACCGCGCTCGCTGGTTCCACTGAAACCGACCAATTTCAGGATGCGAAACCGCTGCACTCGCGGCAACAAATGCGTCAGGCAGCCTCAGCCGACTAAGCAGGTCTCACACGAATAAGTTGAGCGCGGACAAAAGCAAGACGGGCGAGCTCACACGAGCCCGCCTGTTCATAAACCGCGCCGAACCCAAGCGGCTTTAGCCGCGTTTCGCAAGCACAATCTTAGCAGTCGTAATCGCCTGTCCCACGTGCCGTTGCGTGTGATCCGCCACGTGCACCAGCAACCCGCCCACAGTCGTCGGCAACAATCTCGCGCCAACTGGCCGCGGCTCTTCCAAACGATTCACGTCGATTTGTCTGATGCGCATAGCAGCGCGCTCCAGCGCAGCCGCCACTTCCGCGAACAGCCCGTCACGCGTGGCATTGGCTTCGAGTTCGCGCTTCAGCGCTGCAATCTGCGACTCGTCGAGACGTTTTCCCTCGGCGTAACTCAGCAGCCGGTCAATGCTGCGCGCAATATGCCGGATGTGAAACGCCACTGGCGCAAGCCCCTCGGGTCGCGCGTTCAATTCCGCGTCACTCAAGTTCCCGCACCATCGCGAAATATCTTCCCATGCAAGCTCCAACGCGTGCAGCACAGCCCTTGGCACCGCCGCCACGTCCGTCAGCGTCCCGCGCAACCACGGTTCCGGCATCCTGGCTTCACCCATTCGCGCGCACCCCCCACTTAAGCTACCTGAAATTGCCAGCGCGATAAATGAACGTCATTGGCCGGACGAAACGCTCAGTGGGGCGGGGAAGCAGGCTTCGCCGCAGGATCCTGGGCAGGTTTTGGCGTGTCCGGTGCCTTTTCATCGGGGGGCTTTGCATTCCCTGCTTTCGCTTCACTCGCATTCGTACCCGACGCTGCTGCCGCCGCACCCTCAGCTTTCGAGTCTGGCGCTTCCGGAGCAACCAAATATTGCACGATGACAGAAATCCGCCGGTTCGACGGATCGAGTGGAGAATCCGTTTTGCGCAAGCGCTGGTCCGCAAACCCTCGTACCTGCGTCACCTGATCTTCTCCGACCCCACTTAGCTGCATCAATCGACGCGCTGCGTTGGCGCGATCCGAAGAGAGCTCCCAGTTGCTGTAGTTGCGACCCTTGGAATAGGATTTAGCGTCCGTGTGGCCCTCGATCGCCAGCTTGTTGGGCAGTTTCCCGAGCTCCTGTGCCAGCTTAACGACAATTTCCTTCCCATCGCTATTCAGGTCCGGACTGCCGAGATCGTAGAAGGTTCCTTTCGCCGATTCCATCAGCTCGATCCGCAATCCTTCATTCGTCACAGTCATTTCGATGTGGTCTTTCAATTTGTCAAAGTCCGGCACCTTCTCCATCGCTTTTTGCAACTGCTGCTTCAACTGGTCCATGTTGTCTTTGTTCACGACAAAGTTTTCGCCCACCCCCGCTCTGTCGCTTCCGGTTTTGTCCGCCTTGCCGGAGGGATCCTTGAAATATCCTGCGATCGCTTCTTTCACGGGCTTGCTGCTGCTCAGCAGCCACAAAACGATGAACAACGCCATCATCGCCGTCACAAAATCGGCGTACGCGACTTTCCACGCACCGCCGTGATGGCCGCCGTGTCCGCCTTTCTTTTTGATGACGATGATGGGAGGTTTTGACGGCACGTGTAGAAGGCTCTGTCCTTGTTGGCGTTATGCCGCCGCGGCCGCAGGCGCGCCGCCCTTATCCTTGATATACGCTTCCGCTTCCTGGAACGGGGGGCGAACGTGTCCCGGGATCGCGCGGCGCCCGATTTCCACCGCCATGGTCGGCGCTGTCCCTTTCATAAACGCCACGATCATCACGCGCAACACCTGGTAGTAGGCGTGTTCGTCGTCAACAGCCTTGGACATATTTGCGGCCAGCGGCCCGACCAATCCGTAGCACAATAGAATCCCGAGAAACGTGCCCACCAGCGCTGCAGCAACCTTCTTCCCGATTTCTTCGGGCGGCCCGCCCAAGGAACCCATCGTGATCACCACCCCCAACACCGCTGCCACGATCCCGAGGCCGGGCAGGGAATCGGCCACTGTGGACAACGCCGCGATCGGCATCGTCGCCTGTTGATGATGGATGTCCATATCGTTTTCGATCATCTGGTCGGCGTCAAACGGTTCTATTCCGCCGCTGGACGCCATGCGGATCGAATCGCACACGAATGCCAGCGCGTGGTGGTCCTTCAGAAACTTCGGATATTTCGAAAAGATTGTGCTTTGCTCCGGGTTGTCGCTATCCGTTTCCAGCGCCATCAATCCGTCGCGCCGCGCGCGGCTGAATAGCTCAAACATCATTTTCAGCGTCTCTAGATATTGTTGCTTGCTGAACTTCGATCCTCCGAACGCTCCGGCCACCCCGCTTGCAATTTTTTTTACGATGTACAGAGGATTCGCAACGAATACCGTCCCAATCGCCGCGCCGCCGATGGTTACCAGTTCGGCGGGCTGCAACAACACCTTCAAATTGCCATGTTCCATCAGGAACCCACCCACCACCGCGCCGAATACCACCACGATTCCGATGATTATGAACATCGCAAGCCACGCCTCTTGTTCATTTCTGTTGCTCCATCTTCATCACGCTGTTAAACGCGGCTACGCTTTCAGCCAGCGCTTTTTCCGCTCTTTCAATAATAGATCTCTCGTCATCGCGCTCTTGCACCGTCGCTCCACCGTACGTCACCTCCACCGGCAACTCATCGCCCCACCACTTGATCTTCGTAGTGCTCACCGTATTTTTCACGCGCTCCATCGCCTTAAACAGGTCGGCTCGATTGCATTCCACCAGGATGGCCAGAAAGCTGTTCCCTCCCGAGTGGCCCACGAAATCGGTTGGCCGTAGGTTTCCCTCCACCGTTTGCGCCACCACACGCAAGGCTGCATTCACGGCGCCAGTGCCGTACGTCCGCCGGAAGAGTTCTAGAGGGTCAAATTGGAAGCACAGGATGCTGAACGGAATGTTGTGTTCTACAAACGTCGTCAGGTTCTCGCGCAAGTGCGTGTGGATGAAGCTGTTGCTTAACACCCCGGTTGCTTCGTCCAGGCAACCATACGAAGCCAGTTTCCGGTGCCGACGATCGGCCTCGAATGCCCAGGGATCGCCGTCAATGGACTCGGCCGCGCCAATCACCGCGCCACTCGCGTCGCGTATGGCGATCGCTCGGATCCGCACCATCACTTGGTGCCCGATCTTGTGCCGCAGCGTTATCTCCGCAATGGCAGGCCTTCCGTCACGCAGCACGCTCGCTATCGCCCCGCCGATCTCGCAAATTCCGTTTTTGCCTTCTTCCATTTGCGGCGGAAAGAAATCCCGGCAAAAATGTCCCATCACGTCCTGCCGAAAGTACCCGGTAATCTTTTCCGCCCCTTCATTCCAGAACTGAATTCTCTGATCGCGGTCCACCATGTAAAGCCCGGTCTGCATGCTTTCCAGCACGATGCGATAGATTTCAGGGTCTGCGAAGGCGGACATCGGACAACTCCATAATGATTCATCGGTCAAAATCCCAACAAGTTTAGGCCGCCCCGAGCTGGCCACTCCGTCGCCCGCGAATCCGTCCGCTATAGTTGATATCGCCACCCGCTCTCGAAAAAATCGTCATTCATCCCTCCGTAACACTCTGCTAATAGTATTCTGTGGTTCGTAAATGCGCGCTGCTGCGCGGCTTGCCACGTTCCGAGGAGAGAACTCCGGATGGAAAAGAGAAATTTTCTTTTTGTTTCACTCACAGGCCTCATCAGTGACATCGCCTGGCAGGTTTCCAAAGAAGGCCACGAAGTCCGTTACTTCATCCAGGACAAAAAGGAGCGCGACATCGCCGACGGCTTCGTCGCCAAATCGAAAGACTGGGAGAAGGACGCCGAGTGGGCGGACATCCTGATCTTTGACGACACCCTGGGCCAGGGCGAAAAAGCCAAAAACCTGCGCGCGGCCGGAAAAAAAGTAATCGGCGGTACCCCGTACACCGATCGCCTGGAAGACGACCGTTCCTTCGGCCAGGAAGAGCTCAAGAACGCGGGCGTCAACATTCTTCCTTACGGCGAATTTTCATCCTTCGACGACGCCATAGACCACGTCGAACAAAATCCCGGCCGCTACGTCATCAAGCCCAGCGGCGAAGCGCAGAACGTCAAGCGTCGCCTCTTCGTGGGCGAAGAAGATGACGGCCAGGACGTGATTCACATGCTTGAGGCCTACAAGCGGGCGCTCTCCGACGAAATTAAAGTTTTCCAGCTGCAGCGCCGCGTCACCGGCGTCGAAGTCGCCGTCGGCGCTTTCTTCAACGGGAAAAGCTTCGTCTATCCCATCAACATCAATTTCGAGCACAAGAAACTTTTCCCCGGCGAAAATGGCCCTCCCACCGGAGAAATGGGCACCACCATGTTCTGGAGCGAAGCGAATCATCTCTTCGATCAGACCTTGCTGAAGATGGAAACCAAGCTCAAGGAAGAAGGCTACGTCGGCTACATTGACTTGAATTGCATCGTGAACCATCACGGCATCTATCCGCTGGAATTCACCTCGCGCTTCGGTTATCCCACCATCATGATTCAGCAAGCCGGAATGATCACGCCCATCGGCCAGTTTTTCTGGGATCTCGCGAATGGCAACGACCCAAAACTCAAAGTGCGCAGCGGTTTTCAGATCGGCGTCCGCATTGTCGTTCCACCCTTTCCCTTTGACGACGATGAAACCTTCGACTCCTTCTCCAAAAACGCGGTAATCGTTTTCAAAAAGCCTCCCACCGACGAAATGCACATCGAAGACGTAAAACAAGTGAACGGCCAATGGCTAGTAGCCGGCACCTCCGGAGTAATTCTGGTGGTGGTCGGCCTGGGCCAGACCATGAAACAAGCCCAAACCCAGGTCTACTCCCGCATCAAAAATGTCCTGATCCCCAACATGTACTACCGCACCGACATTGGCGACCGCTGGGTAGAAGACAGCGACCGCCTCCACACCTGGGGCTATCTTCGCTGAGCCGCCGCCGCGGCGGTTGAATTTGCTTTTGACTCTGTAACGCCCGGTCCCGCGAAGCGGGACCGGGCAGCTATTGCTTTGCCTTTCTCTGGTTTCTCTGCGCCTCTGCGGTTCTCCTTGGTTGCCTTGGCCTCGGCCTTCGTAGCGGCGTACTTCAGTGCGCCACCTGTCGGCAGCCGACCACGTCTTCGCACGAACTTGTCAACCACCCCTCCCTACGCTAAAGTAACCGCTCTTTCACGGAGCGCGCCCGAAAATGCCAGTAGTCGCCGGAAAAGAAAAACTAAAAATCCTAATCCGCCGCGCCGCCATCCAAAAACGCGTTCGCGAAGTAGCCCATCAAATTACCAAAGACTTCAAAGGCGAGCGCCTCCATCTGATCGGCGTCCTGAAAGGCGCCTGCATCTTCCTTTCCGACCTGGTCCGAGAAATCAATCTCGAAACCTCCATAGACTTCATCGCCGTCTCCAGCTACGGCAAAAATAAAGAAAGCTCCGGCCAAGTCCGCCTGATCAAAGACCTCGACAGCAGCATCGAAGGCCTGAACGTAATCGTTGTGGAAGACATCCTCGACACCGGCATTACCTTGACTTATCTCTTGCGCGTGCTCGAGCAACGCAAACCCAAATCCCTGCGCATCGCCGCTTTGCTCGACAAGCCCTCGCGTCGCATCAAAGCAGTCAAAGCCGATTACATCGGCTTCAAAATTCCCAATGATTTCGTAGTCGGCTACGGCCTCGACTACGCCGAACGTTATCGCAACCTGAAAGACGTCTGCATCCTCACGCTACCTCCGGAATGATCATGCCGCTCACCGAACGCGAAGTCGCCAAGCTAATCGACCACACCCTGCTGAAGCCTGACGCCACGCAGGATGAAATCCGCAGGCTCTGCGAGGAAGCGCTGGAATACCAATTCGCATCCGTTTGCGTGAATCCCTGGAACGTAGCGCAATCCGCCGAACTTCTCCGCGGCAGCGCCGTAAAAGTTTGCACCGTAGTGGGCTTTCCCCTGGGCGCCACGCTCCCGGAGGTGAAGGTTTTCGAAGCGCAGAAATCCATCGAGCGCGGCGCGCAAGAAATCGACATGGTCATCAACATCGGCGCACTGAAATCCGGCCGTGTCGGCGCGCTGGAGGCAGATATCCACGGCGTGGTCGCCGCCAGCCACCATTCCGGCGCCATCTGCAAAGTGATCATCGAAACCTGCCTGCTCACCCGCGACGAAAAAATCCAGGCCTCGCTCGCCGCCAAAAATGCCGGCGCGGACTTCGTGAAAACCTCCACGGGCTTTAGCACAGCAGGTGCGACTCCGGAAGATGTGCGCCTCATTCGCGAAACGATCGGCCCTGAGACTGGCATAAAAGCCGCCGGAGGCGTGCGCACCCTCGAAGACCTCCAGAAAATGGTCGAGGGCGGCGCCACCCGCATCGGCGCCAGCGCCGGTGTAAGAATCATCCAACAGTTGCGCTCTGGAAAATCGCCTGCAGCCTCCGGCGCCTCCTCCGGCGACAAATATTGAAAATCTCAAAGCGGGCTCATCTTGGCGGCAAGCGCTTCACGCCTGCCTGCTATAATGAACGGATTCTGCGACCGCTGTTTCCGGCGCCGTAAATAATATCCGGAGCGGACGCTCGCATTTCCCTGGCGGGGGTCGGGGCGTAACACTGACAGCCAAATGGACGCGGCAAAACTAAACTCCAAAATAGACGTCCCCGCGGACGCTCTCAAAATCCTGTCGGAGCTGAGCCAGGAGATCAATGCGTCTCTCAACCTCGATGAGGTCCTGCACACTGCCGCCGCGCTGATTAAGCGACTGGTTGACTATGAGATTTTTGCGGTGCTTCTTCCCGAAGAGGGCACCGACCAGATGTATTTCCGTTTTGCCATCGGTCACCGCGCCGAAGTCGTCGAACACTGGCGCATTCCCGTCGGCGAAGGCATCATAGGCGCCGCCGCCTCCACCGGCCAGGCCATCCGCGTCGGCGACGTGCGCGCGGACAAGCGTTACCTCAACGCGCTCGACGCCGTTCGTTCCGAACTCGCCGTCCCGCTCATCGTTCGTGGCCGCGTGATCGGCGTTCTGGACATCGAAAGCAGCGAGCTTGACTATTTCACCCCCTATCAGCAAACGATCTTGACGCTGGTCGCCTCCCGTATCGGCACGGCCATCGAAAATGCCAAGCTTTACGAACACGAGCGCAGTCAGTCCGAAACGTTGTTGCTGCTGAACGAAGTCGGCCGCGAAGCTAACTCTTCACTCTCCGTCGAAGAAGTACTTCGCCGTGCCGCCGAACTCACCAAGCGCCTGATCAACTACCAAATTTTCAGCATCCTGCTCTACGACGAAACCGACAAAGTCTTCCGTCATCGCGTCACCGTGAAATTCGGCCAGCGCGTCCAGGAGAAGTTTGCTGTCCCCGCGCACGAAGGCATCGTCGGCGCGGCCGCGTCCCTGAAACGTGCGGTCGTCGTGCCAGACGTCACTCTCGACCCGCGCTATCTCCTCATCAATCCCGAAACCCGCTCCGAGCTGGCCGTCCCCATGCTCAATAAAGACCGCGTCATTGGCGTGATGGACCTCGAGAGTCCCCAGCTGAATTATTTCACTCCGGATCACGTGCAAGCGCTTTCGATTCTCGCAGCCCACCTCGCGGTCTCCATCGAAAATGCTCGCCTCTACGAACAGCTTGCCCGCGACGAAGCCCGCATGGAGCGCGATCTCAGCGCCGCCCGCCGCATTCAAGGCGCTCTGCTCCCGCGCTTGCCCGGCCCGGAATTCGGCCTCGAAATCGCAGCCCGCGTAGTTTCCTCGCGCGAACTTAGCGGCGACCTCTACGACTTTCTGCGTTACGGTCCGCAGGAATTGGCCATTGCGATGGGGGACGTCAGCGGGAAGGGAAGCGCCGCCGCACTCTACGGTGCGGTTGCGATCGGCACTCTGCGCAGCCTGGGCCCCCAAAAACATCGCCCCGCGGAAATGCTTCGGGCCATCAATGGATTTCTCGGCGAACGCCGCATCGAGGGCCGCTTCATGACTCTCTGTTTCGCCACCTGGCATCGCGGCCGTCACAAACTACGTATCGCCAATGCCGGCCAGGAAGAGCCGTTCCTCTACCACGGCGGCCGCTGCGAACGAATCATGCTCGCCGGCTTTCCGCTCGGAATGTTCGAGGAATCCACCTACGACCAACGCAGTTACATCCTGAATGAAGGCGACATCGTCGTGTTCCATTCCGACGGCATCGGCGACACCCAAAATCCCGCCGGCGAATTCTTCGGCCACGCCCGCCTAGCCGAACTGATCACCGCGCACCACCAACTCAACTCCGACGCCATCGCCGACAAGATCCTGGAAGAGGTCGACGCCTTTTCCGGCGGCGCCCACCCCTTCGACGACCGCACCCTGCTAGTCCTGAAAGTGAAGTAGTTCGCTGAGGTTTTGACTTTGTAGCGGCCGCCTGCTTTTGCCTTTTAGGCCCGCGTAGTTGACTTTGGTTTCGACTCTACTGCTGCGCACCTGAATGCACCCTTCGTCCCGCCGTGCTAATCCACCTTCGTCACAGCCGCAGCCGTCTTCGTCTTCTTCAAATGCACAAACGTATTCACCGAATCATTGAACATCCCCTGCTGATCCACGAACGTCATATGCCCGCTCTTCGGCAAAATCACGATCTGCGAATCTGCGATCTTCTCGTGCATCTCCTGCGACATCGCCGGGTCGCACTCATCATGATCCCCCGCAATAATCAGCGTCGGGACATGAATCGTATGCAGCCGCTCGAGATACTCAACCGACTTCAAATTTCCATCAATCACGAACTCTCCGTTCGACCCCCACATCTCCCGATACAAATCCCAAGCCGTATTACCGATTGCCGTCGGGTCGTAGTTCGCGTCCGGATGATTCTGATACAAGTATGGAAAATACGCCCCGCCCCAAGCCGCAATCATGTATTCGTTCGTATAACGATTTTTCTCGTAATCCCTGCCCTGTCCGTAAAGGCCTGCCTTTTCCTCGCGCTCGATTTGCTCGCGTACATTCTCAGGCGCCGCGAATTTGATCCTTGCCAGCACCTGATTCATCTCCATCGTGCTCGCAAACGTGCTGCACAAAATCAAATGACTCAAATTATTCTGATATTTCAGCGCGTAAGCCTGCGCCAGCACACCCCCATAGGAATGCCCCAGCAGCGTGATTTTTCCCAGTACCAGCCCCTGCCGCACCGCCTCCACATCCTCCACCATATTCTCGACGGTGTATCCCGCGGGATCGTCCAGCTTCTGCGATTTACCCGAACCACGCTCATCAATGAAAATCAACCGGTTCTGCCGCGCCAGCGGCAAGAGATACGGCAGAAAATAATCGTGCGATGCGCCAGGCCCGCCGTGCACGATCACAATCGGCGCGCCACGTCCAATCGTCGTGTAATAAATCAGGACACCGCTCGAATCAACGTATCCCTCCTGAATCGGATAATCCGCCACAGGCACGCGTCGCAGCGGCGCCGCCGCGTCACTTGCGGCCTGTTCCGCCGGCGCTTGCCCGCGCGCCGCTGGTGCAGTTTGCGCGAGCAAACCGGGCCACGAACCGCACGTACACACCAATCCCACCAGCGCAAAACAAATCTTCAATCGCATGGAAAGTCCTCCGTCAGCGACGGCTTATTTCGTGGCGAAACGCCAAAGACGTTGCCTTTGACGTTGCTCTTGAATTTGTAGCGGCCGCCTGCTTTTGCTTTTGAGGCGGGCGTCTTGGAAGTTGGCTTTGACCTTAAACCGAAGCACATTGGCGCATCAGCAACTGCGCGGCAGCAATCGCGCGAAAATCAACCCCCTCAGCGCTCTCCCCACCGCAGCTTACTGCGCAGAATTTCGTAGTACGTCTTGCGAGGTGGGCTAACCACTTGCACTTTCGTCGCAGCCTTGGTGATCACGACTCGGTCCTGCGGCTGCAGCTGAAATCCAATCTGCCCGTCCAGCGTCAAATAAACCGGCTCGCCCGACGCTGAAAAATCCAGCTCCACATGCGCCGTATCCGGTACCACCAGCGGCCGGTTCGTCAGCATGTGCGGGCAAATCGGCGTAATCACAAACGCATCCAGATCCGGATGAATAATCGGCCCGCCCGCCGCCAGCGAATAAGCTGTCGAGCCGGTCGGCGTCGCCACAATCAAGCCATCCGCGCGGTAACGTCCCACATGGTGATGATCCACGTGCACATCAAAATCCAGCATGCGTGCCAGCGCCGCCTTATTCGCCACCGCATCATTCAAGGCCGTCAACCGCTCCGCCGGCTTATTGCTGTGCACGATCTCCGCTTCCAGCATCATCCGCTCGCTGGTGCGGTGCTCGCCCGCCACAATCGCTTCCAGCACCGGATAAAGTTCATCCAGCGTCACACTCGTCAAAAATCCCAGCCCGCCCAGATTCACCGCCAGTATCGGAACGTCGTGCCCGCCCAGTGACCGCGCCGCCGCGAGCAAAGTGCCGTCCCCGCCCAGCACGATCAGTAGGTCAACCTTCGCCGCCATTTCCTCCCGCGTCATCGCCGGGCCGTTCGGATCAATCGTGGTCCGCGTGCGCGGATCCACCGAGACTTCAATCCTGCGCGCTTCCAGCCAGCGTTTTAATTCCGGCACCACGGCCGTGACCATTTCGGGGATTGGTTTGCAGATAATGCCGGCGGCGCGAATCATAATGGGAGGCAGAATTCTACTCTACCCGCGCGCGCGGGCGTGGAGAAAAAACTCCTGGTTGCCTTCGGTCCCCGGCAGGTGGCTAGGCCGAACGCCCAGAATCTCCAGCCCGCAAGTGGTGGCCGCCGCCTGCACCCTCGCGATCGCTTTCTGGTGCAGCGCAGCATCCCGCACGATTCCACCCTTGCCTATTTCACTTTTTTCTAACTCAAACTGCGGCTTGATCAATATCAAAAAATCCGCGCCAGGCGCGGCAACCGTCACGACAGCCGGCAACACTTTCGTCACCGAAATAAACGACACATCCATGGTCACCAGTCCCGGCCGCTCCGCAATATCCTCAACCCGCAGATAACGCGCGTTGCGCTCGACGGTCGTCACGCGCTTATCCTGCCGCAATTTCCAGTCCAGCTGGTCCACAGTCACGTCCACCGCGAACACGCGCGCCGCCCCGCGCTGCAGCAAACAATCCGTAAACCCGCCAGTCGAACTCCCCACGTCCAAACAAACTCGGCCCTCCGGCGAA
>Ga0187859_10000120_pt1 | contig 51862 bp, 29 predicted proteins | sample June2016WEW_10_1_2_FD_133019 | JGI IMG/M metagenome (GOLD analysis project Ga0187859, IMG submission 133019) | Peatland microbial communities from SPRUCE experiment site at the Marcell Experimental Forest, Minnesota, USA - June2016WEW_10_10 | ecosystem: Environmental > Terrestrial > Soil >...
CGGCTCGCAGGCGGATCGCAGCCGCTCAAAAAGCACGGTGGGCGAAGATACGGGCAGAGAAGAAATAGCGGATTAGTAGTTTGGGAGCCTGCTGCGAAGTTGCGGCAGGCTTTCTTGTTGGATGAGGAATCACTGCGACCTGAAGGCCTGATGAGCTAGGCAATACTTACGACCCTGCTCGGCGGCGCTGTCACACTGTTTGCTTCCTGCGGCAAACTCGCAGCGCCATGCCTCGCAAGGGCACCGAAACCCTCCCGCCAAGCTCTTGTACCAACGGTGAAGATGCTTCCGATGCGACAGGACTGCCATGGGCTTCATTGGTTAGGCAGATTTCCTTGCCTGCGTGCTAAACTCGATAATCTTTCCGCGCTGCCGCCGCCAAGACCCTTTCAACGGTTTCCTGAGAATCGTGGGCACGTAAAACTCGATCACCTTCGCCATGACTATCCCCCTTTTCACCATGCGAACCTCTGCGGACGGCGGGTTTGCAGGAGCTTTGAGCTTACAAACCCCCATGATATTCATCCCCAAGATAGCGTAATCAAATCCGCAACCGGGGACTGAGCAAAATTGCTCTATAGAACACACTGTGACATTGAAGCGGAGTGTCTGTGCTCGATCTCTGCACCCACTTGAGGCGCTCCTCGACACACGCCTACTTGCGAGTGATGCTGGGATTATCCTTCGCCAATGCCAGACGAGCTGTATGCCGCTTCGTGTCCTGTTACAGCTGTGCGACCGAAGTTGGAGCAGAAGTGGAAGCAACCGCTGACGAGGCTTGCGCAGGAGCAGGAGTTGGAACCTGCGCATTCGAAGTGGGAGCCTTGTCTAACATTGCTTGAAATGCCGCAATTTGCTCCCGCTGGCTCCATATCAAACTCCTGAGTTTGCGTTTTGCAGTAATCGTCCGGATATTCCCAGACAGGCTGCACGATCGCCTTTGCACCTTTGTCATGCCATTGAGTTCCACCCGCGTATATGACTGCACCGTTTTTGTGGTCATTCCCGCACGCGCAACTTGAAGCCATGAAACCGTTTTCGGCCTTTCTCCATTGGCCAGCATAATGGATTCGCTGTTTCTTCGCTATCATAGTATGGAGGAGTATGGAGGAACAACTTCGGCCTGACGGTCGGTGAAAAGGCTGCGCCAGTGTTCACGTCCACAATGCGCACAATATTTGCCATCGATAGCAGCGATCCATGACCTAACGCAACGTAGTTAACTGCCCGGGAGCGATTAGTAACTCTGAATCTTTTTCCCAAGCAGCGAAATCTATTCGAGAACAACTGCATTTTCCGTCTGATGTGGCCCAGACAACAATCCATTGTTTTGTTTCAGTTCTGGAGAGTGTATGGCGAAAAGAATGATCCTGATGTTAGTCGTGCTGGCCCTGGTTTTGGGAGGCCTCGGATTTGCAAAATTCCGGCAGGTTGAGACTGCCATCGCCCAGGGCGCGAGCTTCCAACTTCCGCCCACTGCGGTGACGACGGTCGTCGCTCAAAAGGAGACATGGCCCTCAACGTTGTCGGTGATCGGAACGGCAGCCGCGATTGAGGGCGTGACGGTCAGTGCCGACCTGCCCGGAACGATCGACAAAATCCATTTTGAATCAGGCCAATGGGTGCAGGAGGGAGACATTCTGGTGGAACTCGATACCCGCCAGGAACGAGCGCAGCTAGCCAGTCTTGAGGCGCAGCGCGATCTGGCTCACATCAATTACGGCCGCGCGCAGGAACTGGTAAAGGCGGGCGTCATTTCCCGTTCGGACTATGACACCGCCGACTCCCAGCAGAAAGCGACAGAGGCGCAGGTCGGGGACATTCGTGCGGCGATCGCGCGCAAGACAATTCACGCGCCGTTTTCGGGGTTACTGGGAATTCGTCAGGTCAGCCTGGGGCAATATCTGGCGGCGGGGCAGGCGATTGTGTCCCTGCAATCTCTGAGCCCGATCTACGTGAATTTCGGCATACCCCAGCAAGACACGCCCAAGGTAATACCGGGTCACGTTCTGCGCGTCACGAATGGAGATCTGCCGGGCATGGCCTTCACCGGCAGAATCACAGCCCTCGACTCGGTCATCAGCGAGCAGACGCGAAATATTCAAGTTCAGGCGACTGTTACCAACAAAGAAAACAAATTGCGTCCGGGAATGTTTGTGCAAGTTGAGCTTCCTCTGGGGCAGCCACGCCAAGTTGTTCCGCTGCCGGCTTCGGCTATCAACTATGCGCCCTACGGTGATTCAGTTTTCATCGTCGTCCAAATGAAGGACGCGAAGGGGAACAGCTATCGCGGCGTGCGCCAGCAGGTTGTCAAAGTCGAGGGCTCTCGTGGCGATCAGGTCGCAATCACTTCCGGCATCAATCCCGGAGAGGAAGTTGTGAGTTCTGGAGTGTTCCGGCTGCGCAATGGCGCGCCGGTTCTGGTGAACAATACGGTTAAGCCCGAAAACAGCGCCAGTCCCAAGCCCGAGGATAGCTAGACGTGATAGCTAAACTTGGTTTGTCCTCGAAGGAGTGTGCATGAAGTTCACGGATTTATTTGTTAAGCGCCCGGTTCTGGCGATCGTAGTGAACCTGGTGATCCTGATCGCCGGCCTGCAAGCGATTCGCTCCCTGAGTGTGCGGCAGTATCCGCGCAGTGACATCGCTGTGGTGCAGGTTACGACCGTCTATGTTGGCGCAAACGCCGATCTGGTGCGCGGCTTCGTTACGACGCCTATCGAGCGTGTCATTGCCAGCGCGGACGGCATCGACTACATGGAGTCGACGAGCGCTCAGGGTCTGAGCACGATCCTGGTGCACCTGAAGATCAACTATGACACCACCGCAGCTCTGACTCAGATACAGGCGAAGGTAGCGCAAGTCCGTAACGACCTTCCTCCGGATGCTCAAGTTCCGGTGATTGATCTGCAAACTGCCGACGATCAGTTCGCGGCGATTTACCTTGGATTCTCTTCCGCCGACCTCGATCAAAACCAAATCACCGACTACTTGACACGTGTGGTGCAGCCCAAGCTGAGTGCGATCAGCGGCGTGCAGCGCGCCGACATCCTGGGAGATCGCACGTTTGCGATGCGAATCTGGCTAAAGCCTGAGCAGATGGCCGCGCGCGGTGTCTCGCCTTCCGATGTGCACGATGCGCTAGCAAAAAACAACTATTTGTCAGCTCTCGGAAGCACCAAGGGTTCCATGGTGTCCGTGAACCTGATCGCAAACACCGACCTGCGAACTTCCGACGAGTTTCGCGACATGGTGGTGAAACAGCAGAACGGGGTGTTGGTTCGACTCGGGGAGATCGCGGACGTATCGTTGGGCGCGGAAAACTACGACCAGGATGTCCGCTTCAACGGCCAAACCGCAACCTTCATGGGGGTTTGGGTTCTTCCCACTGCGAATTCACTGGAAGTAATTCGCAACGTTCGTAAGGCGTTGCCGGCGATTGAACAGCAATTACCCACTGGCATGAAGCTGGGAGTTCCCTACGACTCGACCGAATATATCCAAGACGCAATCAACGAAGTACTGCACACCTTGGTGGAGACTCTGCTGATCGTGGTAGTGGTGATCTTCCTGTTCTTGGGTTCGTTCCGTTCTGTGCTGATTCCAGTTATCGCCATTCCGATCTCGCTGATCGGAGCTGTGTTCCTCATGCTTCTGGCTGGCTTTACCATCAATCTCCTGACACTGCTGGCGATTGTGCTTTCGGTTGGCCTGGTGGTTGACGACGCCATTGTCATGGTGGAGAACGTCGAGCGTCACTTGCATATGGGCAAGACGCCATACGAGGCGGCGAAGGATGCGGCTCGCGAACTGGTGGGACCAATCATCGCCATGACCATCACGCTCGCGGCAGTATATGCTCCGATCGGAATTCAAGGAGGGTTGACCGGCGCGCTGTTCCGCGAATTTGCATTCACGCTGGCAGGTGCAGTCGTTGTGTCGGGGATCGTGGCGCTTACTTTGTCACCAATGATGGGTTCAAAGTTGCTACGCGCTGGGGACACGGAGCGCGGCTTTGCCGGAATCGTCAACCGGCGCTTCGAGAGCGTTCGAAATCTGTATATGCAGTTGTTGGCGGGAACGCTGCAGTATCGTCCGGTCGTGCTCACGCTGTGGGCGATCGTGGCCGTGATGATGATTCCGCTTTACATGTTCTCCCAGCGGGAACTTGCACCCTCTGAAGATCAAGGAGTTGTGTTCGGCGTCATCCAATCGTCGGCTAACTCCACTCTAGACCAGACCAACCTGTTCACCGATCAGGTCTACAACGTCTACCACTCGTTTCCAGAGAGCGCGAGCGTCTTTCAAATCACCAATCCGAGTGGCGGCTTCGGAGGCATGGTGACCAAACCATGGAGCCAGCGCAAGAAGACGACGCAAGAACTTCTGGTCGAATCAACCGGCCCGCTGTCGAAGATTTCCGGGGTGCGCGTCATTCCATTGACACCGCCTCCTCTTCCGGGAGGAGGGAACTTCCCGGTCGATTTTGCGATCGTATCGGCGGCAGAGCCAGAGCAGGTGAGTCAACTTGCCGAGCAGATCGTGCAGAAAGCGATGGCCAGCGGCATGTTTATTTTCGCGGATACTGATGTGAAGTTCGACCAACCACAAACGGAGGTGGTGTTCGACCGAGACAAACTGCGTTCCCAGGGGGTGGACTTGAGCCAAGTCGGTCAGGATCTATCCACCATGCTTGGCGGAAACTATGTCAACCGTTTCAGCATCCAGGGGCGCAGCTACAAGGTGATCCCGCAGATCAAGCGCGTGGAGCGGATGACCCCGGACCAGCTGTCACAGATCTACGTGAAAGGCTCTTCGGATAAGCTCGTGCCGCTTTCGACGTTTGCCAGTCTGCGGACAACAACGGAACCGAGATCGCTCAACAAGTTTCAACAGCTGAATGCAGTGCGCATTCAAGGGGTTATCCCGCCGCCCGTGCCGCTCGACAAGGCTCTAACTTTTCTGGAGGACCGGGCTAAGGAGATCTTGCCCCAGGGATTCACCGTGGATTACGCCGGTGAGTCCCGCCAATTGCGGGTGGAAGGCAGCAAATTTCTGGGCACATTCTTGCTGTCGGCGATCCTGATCTACCTCGTGCTCGCCGCGCAATTCGAAAGCTTCCGCGATCCCTTCATCATTCTGGCTGGGTCCGTTCCGTTGGCCATCTCTGGTGCTCTTGTGTTCTCGTTCTTGGGTTTCACGACTCTGAACATCTACAGCGAAGTGGGCTTGATCACTCTTGTCGGTCTGATTGCGAAGAATGGAATTCTGATTGTAGAGTTCGCGAATCACTTGCAAGAAACCGGCTTGAGTAAACTCGAGGCGATTACCGGCGCGGCGAGTACGCGGCTGCGTCCCATCCTGATGACCACGGCCGCAACTGTCTTCGGACATTTCCCTCTCGTACTTGCGAAAGGCCCAGGTGCGGGCGCGAGGAACAGCATCGGGATCATGCTGGTAAGCGGGATGATCATTGGCACGGCATTTACGCTATTTGTGGTGCCGTCTATCTACATGCTGGTCTCGAAGGCGCGCGTCCGGATGCAGAGCGAGAACGAGATCGCCTTCGGGGAACCGGCAGAAACCATAGCCTAATCGGGTACACCAAACTATCCGGTGTTTGTGAAACTCAGGTTTCGTTTCCGGGGGACTACTCCCGATTGCCTATCATTTGCGCAATCCCCGCGACCAAGGCTTCCCCCTCGCTGACTACGACAAGCGATGTCACGGCGACCTTCTGAACAGTAGATACGAGCACGCTATGCCCGCCCGCCTACGCCCTCCTTTGCCCTAGGGCCGCTCCACGGCCTTCCGCAACCAGCTTGCGGGGTCGGCAATAAAGTCTTGGCCTAGAAATCCGATTTGCCCTCGCCACCGTATACCTTAACGAAGTCGAACCTGATAAGTGACAGCATCACCAAAATCAATCCTATTAAACCTGCAACCCAGCGAGGCTGGAATGGCCAAGTGGCTACTGATTCTTCCGATCCTCTGTGTCGCATCAGCATGGTCTCAGACCGCGCCCTTCGAATCGGTCGAGTTGAAACATATCGGCCTCACATCGGAGACGGACACGCAGATTCAGACACTGCAAAACCGCGTCAAGCAAGCGCCAGGTGATTACGCCGGGTATGACGGATTAGGATCCGCCTACTTTCAGAAGGCTCGAGAGACTGGTGACATTGCTTATTACGACTTGGCTGAGCAAACGCTCAAGCAAGGGCTGGCTCTAGCGCCGCAAGACTTTCGAGCCGCAGACCCTCTCGTTCACATGGCCGCGGTCTGTATGGGCGAACATCGCTTCTCCGACGCCCTCGCTTACGCGCAAAAGGCGGTTGGCACAGGCTCCGGAAATTTGGCGGCATTCGCCATCGAAGGAGACGCTTACACCGACATGGGCGATTACGAGGAGGCGGCAACGGCCTACAACATTGTGCAATCTCTTGGACGGGCGGTCTTATCACCTTTGGCACTCGCATACATGAGCGACAGTCGCATGGCATATCTGCGCTACTTGCACGGCGATTCGGCAGGGGCCATCCAATTGATGAAGAGCGCCATCGGGGCCGCGCTGCAAACCAACGTTCCTCGAGAAAATCTGGCGTGGCTCTATTTCGAATTAGGTGAGCGCTACTTTCAAGCCGGCGACTTGCGAAACGCCGATCTGTCGTATCAGTCCGGTATAACCGCCGACCCAAATCACTATCGCTCCCTTGCCGGTCTGGCGAAGGTACGGGCCGCGCAAGGGAAACTGGAAGAATCTATTGAGCTCTATCGGCGCTCAATTGCCATCATTCCGTTTCCGGTGTACGTCGCTGAGTTAGGAGACGTGTACAAGAAAGTAGGGCGGATGAACCTAGCTAAGCAGCAGTATGACCTGGTCGAGTACATCGGGCACCTCAGCAAGTTAAACCAAGTGCTGGCCAATCGAGAACTGGCCTTGTTCTATGCCGATCAAGGGATCAAACTGCCGTTGGCCTTGGAGCTCGGGCGCAAAGAACTTGAAGTCCGGCATGATATTTACACATGGGACACCCTGGCGTGGGTTCTGTACCGGAATGGCCGATTCCAAGAAGCCGCCGAAGCGATTAACAAAGCTCTTGGATTGCACACCAATGATCCGTTACTCCTGTTTCATGCTGGCATGATCTGCCACACCCTGGGCAAGGATTCCGACGCTGAGGAATTTCTAAATCGAGCGTTGAAAGCAAACCCCCAGTTCCACATCTTTGACGCTGAAGTGGCGACCCGAACCCTAGAAGACATCGCCCTATCGCACGCCCGGAATTTGAGGTCGAGCAATGCGCAACGATAGCGACAACACTGATCGTCGCCGGTTCGGAATTGCTTTGTTGCTGGGTGTGCTGATTTTGAGCTCCACAACCGCCTCCGCCCATCCGATGGGAAATTTCAGCGTCAATCATTATTCTAAGATCACGATCAAGCAAGGGTCGATTGAAATCCTCTACCTGATCGATATGGCTGAGATACCCACTTTTCAGGAGATGCGGCGGTTCGGCATTACTGCCACGCTTAGCGACCCCGGCGCCCACCGCTACCTCGACCAGCAGGAAGCCCAGTTGAAGGAAGGAATCTCCTTGGACGGCGATGGCCAGGCTGTCCGGCTAAATGCGGTATCTCGCCAGGTGGCATTTGCGGACGGCGCCGGTGGACTACCTACGATGAAAATCGGATTCGTATTCCGCGGCCAGCTTGACGTTCCGGGGGGCGCTCACAAACTCTCCTACCTCGATAACAACTTTTCCGGGCGGGCAGGCTGGAAGGAAATTGTGGTTCTCGGCGACGGGGTCACGATCCTGGATAGTTCCGCACCCGCCTCCGATCGCAGCCAGGAATTGACCAACTACTCCAGCGATATGTTGAACAGCCCCCCGCAACGACTGTCTGCTCTGGTCGGCTTCAGATCTTTACCCTCCAACCCGGAGAGGATTGCAACGGCGGTGACCTCGTCCAAACGAATATTTGTTCACAAGACAAACGCGGCGCAACCGGCGTCTGCAACTTGGCACCTGCATAAGAGACCTAGCCGATCGTCGGACGCAAATCCGTCGCGTGACCTAAATGGTGCACAATCCACTTCCAGCAGCGTCGCGTCATCCAAAGGAGCTCCGCTGCCGCTTGAGGGTCGCGCGCAGAACACGCCGCGCAGTCGCTTTACCGAACTGATCTCGACCCAGGGCAAGTTGAGCTTCTGGGTATTGTTGTCTGCGGCTCTGATTGCCGCAGGCCTGGGGGCGTTTCATGCCCTAGAGCCCGGGCACGGCAAGACCATCGTTGCCGCTTATCTTGTGGGTTCGCGTGGCACGGCGAGACATGCCGTGTTGCTGGGAATCGTCGTCACCGCCGCACACACCGCGGGCGTTTACCTCTTAGGGGCCGTAACCCTCTATGCGTCACGATACATAGTTCCCGAGCAGCTTTATCCATGGCTGGGAGCGATTTCCGGTCTTAGCGTTGCCGGACTCGGCATTTTCATCTTCCTTAGACATTGGACCGGAGAAACCGGAGATCATTCGCACGCGCCCGGAGCGCAACATTCGCACTGGTTTCTTTCGATGTTCAAACAAGTTTCGGCCACGGAACCAGGGAATGGTGCGGCGATCTCTGATGATTCGAAATCAATCGACCGCACCTGGTCATTGCGCGAACTCTGCATGCTCGGCATCACTGGAGGGATCGTGCCTTGTCCGGCGGCGCTGGTCGTGCTCCTGAGTGCCTTCTCCCTTCACCGCATAGGCTTCGGACTATTTCTGATCACCGCATTTAGTTTGGGACTGGCGGCTGTGCTGGTAACGGTTGGCCTGACCATGGTCTATGCCAAACGCTTGGTGTCGTCTCGTGTGCGGGCCGGCAACACTGCCCTCCGCTATCTGCCCTTCTTATCGTCCGCGTTTATGGTAGTCCTGGGTATCGGAATAACGGCATCCGCCGTGGCACCAGTTCCTATAGGCCATGTCCTTTCATCTGGTTTTCTCTCCAGAGACAAACTGGTTCCCTTTGCGACCGTCGTTCTTCTCGGATTGTTCCTGGGCATGCGGCATTCCACCGACCCCGACCACGTGGTAGCTGTTTCCACGATTGTGAGCCGCCAGGGATCGATCAGAAGCTCAGCCACAATCGGGTTGCTATGGGGGCTCGGACACACGCTGACGATTTTTCTCGTGGGATCCGCAATTATCATCTTTGGCGTCGTAATCCCGCCCCGTCTCGGGCTGTCCATGGAGTTTTGCGTCGCCTTGATGTTAATCCTCCTGGGAGTACTGAATCTGACCGGAGTAATAGGTTGGCTTACGGCCCGACTTACCCCTGCGAAGCGCGGCGCCATAGAGGCACAAGCGGATGTCACCCTCGATCACACCGCCGCGAACGCTGCTCAGACAACCCGAAGCATTTACGGCCGTATTGAAACCTTAACCGAACGAACTATCGGCAAACTCGGCCTCTATCAGATTGTTAGACCTTTGGTCGTCGGTCTGGTGCATGGCTTGGCTGGTTCGGCTGCGGTTGCCCTATTAGTCCTTTCGACCATCAAGAGTCCGCTCTGGTCCACCGCGTACCTGCTGGTGTTTGGCCTTGGCACGATGGTGGGGATGATGCTGATGACCGCGGCAATCTCAGTGCCTCTGGTTTACACGGGGAAGAAATTCTTCAAGATCAATCGACACCTGACCGCGATTTCTGGTTTTGCCAGCATGGCCTTCGGAATCTTTCTCGTTTACCACATTGGATTTGTAGACGGACTATTCACGTCGCGGGCGCACTGGATTCCGCAATAACTTGGAATAACTGGCAGGATCGAGATAACTCTCTCTATCACTGGCTTAGCTACTAGTGTCGCGTTTCGATGTTGTCGAACCGTCCCACTCCTCTCGACGGACAGCCAGGCGATCTTTATCTCGGAGCTGAAAAAAGTGAACCGTCGCGAATCCGTTTTCAACAGTCACAACGTAACTCGGATACGTAGGCTAGCCCGAGGAAACTGCGACACGATTTATCTCACGAGCAGTCGGATCCAAATGGCAATGTCAACGAATTCCGCTTAGAGGCATTTCAATGAAAAACTTGAAGTCACTCGTGGCCCTCGCTTTATCGCTGTTCATGCTGGCACCTTCCAGTCTGTTAGCGTCAAGCCATCGCGAAGCGCCCATCACGGCATTGGATCGTACTGCGGATGTTACCGACTGGTACGCTTTCGTCAGCTACGACAATCCCAACAACGTCACCATGATCTTGAATGTTGACCCGCTCCTGGAGCCCGCCAACGGACCGAACTATTTCCCCTTCGATCCCAACGTGGTCTACCAGATGCTCGTCGACAACAACCAGGACGGAATTCCAGACGTCATTTTCCAATTCCGTTTCAACACCCAGATCCGCGATCCCAGGTTGTTCACTGGATTCGTTGGCAATCTCGCCGGCGTCCCGCCGATCACCTCACTGAGCGGCGCCGGTTCCGAGGGCTTAAGCCTGCGCCAAACCTATACCGTAACCATGATCAAGAACGGAAAATCAACCGTCCTGAACGGCGGACGAACACTTTACGCTGTTCCATCGAACGTGGGTCCGAAGACCATGCCGGAGTATCAATCCCTGTTCAACCAAGGCATTGACAGCCTGGGCAACGGGATCACCGTATGGGCGGGAACCGCGGATGACCCATTCTTTATCGATCTGGGCGCTTTTTTCGACTCGGTGAATTTCCGCAGCGGCGTCGGTCCGGTCTTGTCTCCGACCATCGATGCTGACGAGACTCACAACTACGCTCCCGACGCCGTCGGCGGCTACAACGTCAATTCCATTGTGCTGGAAGTCCCCATCGCACTTTTGACAGTGGACGGCAAAACTCACCCTGCCAGCGCCAAGCAAGCTGTCATCGGGACGTATGGCAGCACAGCCCGCCATCAAATCACAGTGCGGCAATCTCCAAATCCCGACGAAAACTTGGGCTCGCTTCAGCAGGTGAACCGCGAAGGCAATTCTTTGATCAACGAAGCGATCATCGGCACGGGTTTTAAAGATCGCTTCAGCATGGATTTTCCGATTAACGACTCGCAGTTCACGAACTTCGTTCTGGAGCCCGTGGCGGCAGGAGTATTAAGCTCCTTGGGAGTTCCGGTTCCGCCTAATCCGCGCAAGGACCTGCTGCTTCTGGTCCAGTACCAACCTCCCATCTGCCCCGGGTGTGGACCCAACGACGCTGGACCGGTGGCTGATCTCCTGCGTCTCAACACCGGCATTCCCCCGACACCGGTTGCCAGTCAGAAGCGGCTCGGCTTCATCGCTGGCGATGTGGCTGGCTATCCGAACGGACGCAGGCCGATCGACGATGTATTCGACATCTCTCTGCGAGCCATCGAAGGCATCCTCGTGGATTCCTCGAAGTACGGATTGGCTCTCGGAGATGGCGTAAACACCAAAACCGAAGGCTTCAACAATTCTTTCCCCTATGTAATGCCGGCTAATAGTGGACGCAACAGCGCTCACACTGGACCGGGACAGGCCGGCTGCACCGGACAACCCGGCGGCATCTGCCCTGTGGAGTAGCCAACCCATGTGGCCGTCGCGCTGAAAGCGGCGGCCACAATTTTTCCTTCGGAAATGAGGCATTCCATGAAAAAAGCTATTTCGGTGCTGTGCATAACGATGATGGTCGCTAGGTTCGCTGCTCCTCAAAGCGTAACCAGTCCGGCAAGTGGGGAGCTTTCGCCGGCCGCACAAAGCATCGCGCAAGCCAGCAGAGCGATCAATGAAAAGCCGACGCAATATGCGGGGTACAACCTTCTGGCCGCGGCGCTGGTTCGCCGCGCACAAGAGAGTTCCGATGTTAGCTTCTACGCTCAAGCCGGGGACGCGGTAAAGAAATCATTGGAAATAGCGCCGAACAATTTCGACGCTGAGAAAATACGAGTTTCGATACTTCTCGGCGAACATGAATTCCCCGCCGCGCTGGAGCTCGCCAAGACACTGAACCAGAGAGTGCCCGACGATGTAATGGTCTACGGTTTGTTGACCGACGCGAACGTGGAGCTCGGCAATTATAAGGACGCGGAGATTGCGGCACAATGGATGCTTAACCTTCGTCCCGGCAATTTGCCTGCCCTCAACCGGGCCGCGCATCTGCGCGAGCTATTCGGAGATACGGAGGGCGCATACGAACTGCTCGAGCTGGCTTATCAGTCGACGCCCCCGACCGAAACCGGAGAGCGTGCGCGGCTCCTTACGCAGATGGGCTATCTTCGGTTAGCTTCCGGTGGCACCGACGTGGCGGAGAAGCTCTTCCAGCAGGCTTTGAAGTCTTTTCCGGAATATCCCTCCGCGCTGGGAAATCTGGCCCAGGTTCGCATTGCGCAAAAGCGTTACGCGGAAGCGGTAGTTCTCTTACAGGAGCGCTATCAGGTCGCGCCGCTTGCCGAGCATCGTTATGACCTTGCGGAAGCTCTGCAACTTGCGGGACGAGATGGCGAAGCGAGGCAGGCTTTTGCTGAATTTGAAACGAGATCCCTTCAGGAGTCGAACAAGAAACAAAACTCCAACCGCGTACTCATCTTTTATTATGCCGATCACGCGCAGCAGCCGGCCCGGGCTCTGAAAGTGGCGCAACAGGAGTACGCCCGGCGCCATGACGTGTACACGCTCGATGCCTACGCCTGGGCGCTGCACGTCAACGGTCTGGATGCGGAAGCAGGCAAGCAGATCGAGACTGTCTTGGCCGTGGGAATCCGCACCTCCAATATCTTGGTTCATGCTGGCGAGATCGCTCTGCGGCAGGGCCACCGCACCGCGGCACAGAATTATCTGCAGGAAGCAGTGTCGCTGCACGCGATCGGATCAGAGCACGCGCAACGGGTCCTCGCTCAACTCTCAGGACCAAACCCGCAACGCTAGGATAGGGCGCCGACAAGGCAACCATGCTCGCACCGCGAAAATATCTCGCGATTCTTCTCGTTTTGCTGACTTGGCTCTCTCTTCCTCTGATGGGTCAGGAGATTGCGTGGAGAGGCCTAGTCACCGACCCCCAGGGAAACGGTCTGCCCAACGCTTCGGTGCAGCTCGTCCGACACGATTGCGGTGGAAAAGGTCAGGCTTTGGCCCAAACCATTTCTGGGCCGGACGGCCAATTCGAGATCAGAGCTGCGCCCGCTGGCGAGTTCGACATTAGGGTTGATGTCGAGGGATTTCGACAAGTCATCGTGTCCCAAAGCATTCTTGCGAGCCCAAATTCTGGGCTTCGAGTCCAAATGGGCCAAATTTTCGCCCCTGTGGAAACCGTCACTGTTACCGCGCATGTAAATGGCACCGATGTTCGTTCTCCCGATCCAGCGGAGAAGGTGTTTGTCCGCGAAGACCTGCTCGATGCGAATCCCGGACGCCCCGGCGCCCCCATCTCAATTCCCGGATACCCCATCGAAACCGCTTCCAGCGGGATCAAAGCTCCGCAGTACTTTGCGCCCGGGGTTGCCGGAGATCATGGCGAACCCATTGCGCAGTACATCGCCGTGGGCAGCTATTTGGTGCCCAATAATCTGTCGGCTAATGCCCATGGCAATGGATATTCCGATCCGAACATATTTATTCCGGAGACTCTGGAAAGTGTTCAGGTCGATGGCGGCGCGTTCAACGTTCGCGAGGGCAATCATTCCGTGAATCTGGCGGCAACGTACGGGCTCCGCTCCCGCCTCGATCCCTTCATCACTCTCACTGGAGACTATCGCGACCTTGATTTCGTGGCCGGATTAAGCCCCACCCCCGAATCGTGGGTGGCCTTCGCCGCCTCCTATGGCAACGGATTCCTGGATCGGCTGGAACACCGCCGTCAGTATAAATTCAATGGCGAGCGAGTGTTTCACGCCGGCGACCATCAGCTCACTCTGTTCGGAGTTGGGTATTACGGCTTTTCCTATGTTCCAGGACTCGTTCCTCTCTTCGCATCGAATTCGGCCGATGCTAACTTCAGTAATTACGGCGACACGATCGACCCGCGTCAGAAAGACCAGACCCATACCGGGCTCTTAGCCCTGAATGACGTCTGGCAGCTCAGTCGAGGTCAGCAACTGGAACTCTCTTGGTTTTTTCGCACCTACAATCTCTCCTTGTTTTCGGATTTTGGACAGGGCCTAATTCGGCAAAGCGAGTTTCGCACCGTGGCAGGTGGCAGCGCGAACTATGTGAACAAGATCGCCGAATATTTTTCCTTGCTGGGAGGGCTCGACTACCAGCGTGAGGCGCCGCGTCGCGACGATCTCGACCACTATGGATTCTTTAATCCCAGCGCTCCTGCCTTTTACGGACCCTTCACTCCCGTTGACGGAAACAATGTCACCATAGCATCGCTAGCGCCCTACATCGCCGCCGAAGGCAGTCTGTCGCACGATTTCCGCTACTATCTCGGCTGGCGCCGGGATGAAATTGACTTTGCCAACGACGATTTGCTGCAACCCCGGAACTCATTGCAGAAATGGGTGGGCGTGAACTCACCGAAGGCTACGGTTTCTTTTCTTCCCGGGCAATCGTGGTACGTTCCCCTTGTCTCACTCAGCTTTGGCCAAGCGTTCTTTACCGAAGACCCGCGAATTGGCACCGGAACTACCGTGGGCACTCCGGTGGCCAGGTCGCGTTCTTATCAGATCGTGGCCGGCAAGACCGTAAGCAATACAGATCTGCGGATTACTCTGGGCCATGTAACCAACAGCGCAGAACTGGCGAAAATTGACCCGGATACCGGACTCCAATTTAACCAAGGCCCCAGCCGACTTCGCTTTATGACGGCCACCGTGCGCCACAACTTCGGCGGCGGATCACTGCTGGCCACCTTCTCCAAGGCCGATGCCCGGGACCTCGATTCGGGAGAACCCACGCCGGAAGCGCCACGAACCCTCTTCGACCTGATGGGAACGATTCAGAAACTTCCCCTTCGGCTGCAGGCGCGTGGGGAGTTTGAGTACGTAGGCGCAAAGCCCTTGGGCACGGGATGCCTGCCCACCTTGAATACAGAATGCAGGGGAACTCCAGTGAAAGAGTTTCGTGGCGCTGTTGTTCGGCCCTTCAAGAATGGGCGCGTCAATGCCGCCGTAAATTTCCTCCTGGCACGCGGCTACGCCGGGCAGACAACGGAAAACTTCTTTCCCTCCGCTATTCAGGAAGTTGTGGGAGTGCGCATACCCTCTTACGCAAGCGTCTCTGTCACTTACCGATTTGGTCGATCCAATGGCCTCTGACCAGAACGCGAATCACGTAATGGGCAGGTCAGCGCTTCAAATCCGCTCGTCGGCTGCCATTCTTTTGATCTTCTATAATCCTCTTGAAGCTACGGCCCGCGGGCTCACCAAGCGGACCTCATGTCGCTGGAAGTCCCACCAGCGGCGGGAACGTAGCATTTCAGCGTGTAATCCATCACCATGCGATCGGCGTTGAAGCGCCAGCCGAGGGTGCGGATGGTCCGCTTCATGCGCTTGATCCAGCCGCGGGGCAGGCCGTCGCGATCACGCTGGTAATAGAGTGGAATCACTTCTTCGCGCAGCGCCCGGTACAAATCCTCGCCGTCGCGCGTGTCATGGACGTTCATGTCGGAGTGAGTCCTGCCCGTGCCGATGGCAAACCCATTCATTCCGTCGTAGGCCTCGGCCCACCAGCCATCGAGAACGGAAAGGTTGAGGCCGCCATTCAAGACGACTTTTTGGCCACTCGTACCCGAGGCTTCCAGCGGACGCCGCGGGTTATTCAGCCACACATCAACGCCCTGCACCAGATAGCGCCCGACGTTGATGTCATAGTCTTCGACGAAAACGAACTTATCGGCGAAGCGTGCATTCCGCATCAGTTCGGCGATCTGCTGCAGAAGCCGTTTGCCCGGCTCGTCCAGAGGATGAGCCTTGCCGGCAAAAACAAATTGCACCGGCCGTTTGGGATCGTTCACCATCGAGGCCAGGTTCTCGATGTCCCGCAGGATCAGGTTAGCGCGCTTGTAGGTCGCAAAGCGTCGGGCAAACCCGACGGTCAGCGCATCGGGAGTCAGGATTTTGCCGAGTCTCTGTAAAACATCTCGGGATTCGAGGCGGCGCTCAGCTTGTTCCACGGCGCGGCGGCGCACAAAGTCGAGAAGCTGCGATTTCAGGCTAAGGTGTGTCTCCCAGAGTTCGCCATCGTCCACGTTCTCGATGCCTTCCCAGATGCGGGCCTCGCTGCTGTGCTGATGCCAATTGGTCCCCAGATGGCGATCGTAGAGGCGAAACATCTGCGGAGCGAGCCAGGATGGAACGTGAACTCCATTGGTGATGTGTCCGATGGGTACTTCGTCTTCCGGTTTGCCGGGACAGAGCCCGGTCCACATCGCACGGGACACTTCGCCGTGCAGCGCGGAAACGGCGTTGGCGCGGCGCGAGAACCGAAGGCCCAGCACAGTCATGCAAAACGTTTCCTGCAAATTACTTGGCTTTTCGCGACCGAGGCCCATCAGACTTTCCTGCGAAAGGCCAAGCCCTTCGCGCAAGGGTCCAAGATGTTCTTCGATCAGGTCCGGATCAAAGCGGTCGTGACCGGCAGGTACCGGCGTATGGGTAGTGAACACCACTTCCCGCGATACGCGGGGAACGGCGCGGTCAAATGCGATGCCTTCCTCCTGCATCCGCGAGTGGATCGCCTCCAGCACGGCAAATCCGCTGTGACCTTCGTTCAGGTGAAGAACGCCCGGAGTAATGCCCATGGCCTTGAGCGCGCGGAATCCTCCGACGCCAAGCAGCAACTCTTGCCGGATGCGAGTTCGCGCATCTCCGCCATAAAGGCGCGAAGTCAATTTTCGATCGTCCGCGGTATTGCCTTCCACATCGGAATCGAGGAGAAACAGGTCGCAGCGTCCCACTGCCACCCGCCACACTTTGGCATGAATCGAACCGTTGCGAGTCTCGATTTGCACCACGACCGGCCGGCCGTTCTTGCCGATCGCGGTCTCAAGGGGCAATTGATTGACGTCCGTTTCCAGGTATTCTTCCTGTTGCCAACCGTCGCGATCCAGGCGCTGGCGAAAATATCCTTGCCCGTAGAACAAGCCGATGCCGACGAGCGGGATGGCGAGATCGGAAGCGCTCTTAATGTGATCTCCGGCGAGGACGCCGAGACCGCCGGAATAAACGGGGAGCGATTCGTGCATCCCGAACTCTGCCGAGAAATAGGCGACCGGACGAGGCCGTAGAACTCCGGCATGCCGGGTTCCCCAAGTGCGGTCGGCATGCAGATATTCCTGCAGCCGCCGATAGGCGTAGTTGATACGGCTATGCAGCACCAGTTCCGCCGCGCGACTCTCCAGCTTCGCGAGGGGAAGTTCCGACAGCAGGGAGACCGGATTCTGGTTCAGTTGCCGCCAACGGACCGGATCGAGATCGCGGAACAAGCTGACGGCATCGTGGTCCCAACTCCACCACAAGTTGCGAGCCAGCGACCAAAGCCGTTCCTGTGCTGGAGCGATGAATCGATCCAGCGTGCGTGCCTCGCTCACGACCGGCGCCACCTGGGCCGCCGCCTCAGTCAGCATTTGGATCTCGTCTTCACTGAAAAGCCGAGGCTCCATGGTTTGAACAACCAGAACCCCTTGCAGAACTCCCCGGTCGATGAGTGGAACTCCCAGGAATGACTGGTATTCGTCTTCGCCGGCTTCCGGGAAGTACTTGAAACGTGGGTGAGTGTCTGCTTGCTCTACGGCTACCGGGCGCACTTGTTCCGCTACCAAGCCAGCGAGCCCTTCATGGATTGCCATGCGTAGATGGCCGATGCACTCTCGTCGAAGGCCGACGGTCGCGGCCAACACTAGGTTGGCTCGATCGGGCTCCAGCAAATAAGCCGAACAAACGTCGGTATCGAATCGCTTGGCAATCAATGCCACAACATTCATCAGGGTCTCGGCTGGCTGGCCCTCCTCCGCGGCAAGGTTAGCGATCTCCTCCAAGGTGAGGACGTCTGGGACCTCGCGCGTGCGCACGGTCAGATCCAATCCTTGAACTTCGTGGCGATTCTCTTCCAAATTCAGGCTCTCTGGTTCCATTCTTCGACTGGTACCCTGCGGGCAGGGTAATCCTTCACATTCTGTGGAGCAAGCGGTTTGATTTCTTCCCCAAGCCAGCGCGGAAACCGTGCCCTGGCCTGTTCATTATCTCAGATCGCATTCTTACAATTCTCGCAGGCGTTCGTGAAGGCACACCACCGTAACATCAACCCGAGTCTGGATCTGATGTTCTCCGAGCTTACTTTAGGGCTGCATGCAGATCGCGTCCAATCGAAATTACCGATGCGGAACATCAGGGCCGGCTTGAACCACGCCACAGATTGCCGGCACATCTCTTTAGCGAAATTGATAGCCAGGTTTGAGTTCGCAGCGATAGTTCTTGGATAGATCCCGATCGACCAAAACTTGACAGTTTGCCCAGCGCAGGAAAAGATCGGGGCCCAGAGGAAAGACGATGGGATCGCCGGCGACTTCGGCTTCGATGCTGGGACCTTCCGCAGAGGCGGGCAAACTGAAGTTCAAGGTGCGGCCGAAAATTACCGGATAGGTCTCACGCACCAAATCGCTGGTCATGGGATGAACTACCTCAGCTTCAAGCAGGTACGTAACTGTATCGGACCAGTTGAGAACCGAAACGTTGAAGCGACGCCGATCCGGAGAAAAGTTTTCCAATTCGATCTTGGTGAAGGGGCACGGCCCCGCAATACAAGAGACTCTGGCATTGCGAAACGCGTTTCCTTCGCCTGCGTCTAAAGACAAGGAACCAAGCGTTGCTTTCCACTTGCCACCGGGCCCGCAGGGAGGACGTTTGTTACATGGCGTGTTTCCCGTGTTGACGACCTGGAAGGTTTTTACCGCACTGCCAATGTTTGCCTCGGTAGTGGCCTTCACGGAATACCTGATTCGCGTATTCGAGATAGCGGATCCAGAGTGAGATTCGGGGCTCGGTTCTTCACGGGTGGGGATCATGCGGACGACGTAAATTTTATCGCCAATGAAATCGTTCACATCGAGCGGTCGATAATCCGGGTGGCGAAATTTGAGGAGGACTTCCTGGCGCCGCCGAAGGCCTTTAGGCAGCGTCAAAGTGAAAAAGCCCAACTGATCGGACTTGGAAATGCCGCTACCCAAAGCATTGATTGCGGTGATCTGGACATCGGCGAGCGGCAATTGCCGGTTTGGATCGGGGTCCTGGCGTAAGACTGCACCTCTCAGCGTCACGGGTTGACGGCGCTTCAGGTAAGCAATTACCGATATTGCCGCCAACAGAGCAATGGTTAGTATCGTCCAGGTTGCGATCGTCTTGCCTTTAGTCATTGCGACCCCTTATGTTTAACATTCTAGGACGCATTTTGAGGATGGCAAGTTTACTGGCTTGTGTTTCACAGATCGTTGGCAGTCCATGCCGGATGTGGAGCATCTAAGTTTAGTTCATGGGCATGAAAGAAAAGAACTCCTTGAAGAACCGCCTCACCCGAAGAGACCTGCTTTTTCAGATAGGCGGACTAGGCCTGTGCGGAGTGGTTGGTCATGGGTTTCCGCTGATCGCGAGAGCGGAGCAACCGGCAACTCAGCAGCCGTCGGCCTCTCCCAACGTATTATCCGCGGATGATGATGCCTTCCTGGACGAGTTGGAGAAGCGAAATTTCCAATACTTCTGGGATCAGGCGGGCGAGCAAACGGGGCTGGTGAGAGATCGATGCAATGTGTTGAAAAACGACAATTCCGTGGTGGCAAGTATTGCGGCTACCGGTTTCGGACTGACTGCTCTGTGCATCGGCCAGCAACGCGGATTCATTTCCTTTGCGGAGGCCCGGGACCGGGTTGCGACTACTCTGCGATTCTTATGGAAAAAAATGCCGACGCACCGCGGTTTTTTCTACCATTTCGCCGACATTAATACCGGTGAACGAGTCTGGGATTCTGAAGTATCCTCCGTCGACACCGCGATCCTGCTATGCGGACTGCTCACTTGCCGGCGACACTTTGAAGAACATTCTGAAATCAGCCTGCTGGCTTACCAGATATTCAACCGAGTCGATTGGAGCTGGTTGTCCGAGGACACGTCGCTGTTGCCGCATGGCTGGACCCCGGAATTTGGATTTCTCCCCTATCGCTGGGACTACTACAGCGAAATGATGATGATCTATCTGCTGGGGTTGGGATCGCTTCCGCATCCGTTGCCGGCAGAGGCGTGGAACGCCTGGAAGCGGACCAAGTTTGAGTATGACGGCATTCGCTATATCGGTTCGTTCGCCCCGTTGTTTGTGCATCAGTATTCGCAGGCCTGGTTTGATTTCCGTGGCAAGCGCGACCAGTACGCCGATTATTTCGAAAACTCCATTTTCGCGACCGACGCTCACCGGCGTTTCTGTTTAGAACTGGGCAAGCAATTTCCGGACTACAGCGACGACCTGTGGGGCATTTCGGCGTCGGATTCGCAAAAGGGATATATGATTTGGGGTGGTCCGCCGATGATGGGACCGATTGACGGAACGGTCGTGCCCAGCGCGTCCGCGGGGTCCTTGCCCTTCATGACGCAGCCCGTCATGCGCGTGCTGAGGAATATTAAAGATCGGTACTCGCAGGCGTGGAGCAGGTATGGGTTTGTAAATGCATTCAACCCGCTTAAGAATTGGTACGACAGCGACACGATTGGCATTGATGTTGGAATCACGATGCTGATGGCGGAGAATGTCCGGACCGGTTTTGTTTGGAAGACTTTCATGAAGAATCAAGAGGCGCAGCGCGGCATGGATCGCGCCAGTTTCAAGAAATACCAGCGGTAGGAGGGAAACAAATGTCGGCTGCGGAACTGGCCGACGTTTCGCAGCTCTTACTTAAGTTCGATTACCGCTAGGCCATGACCGGGCAACTCCAACGTGAACCGACCACCTTCTGCACGACCAGCTTCCGGAGCGGGAAGATCTGCCGCTTGTTGAAGCTCATGAATCTGTTTCTGCGTGGGATAACGGGGGCTGCCCATCTTCTCATAGGTGGGATGGAAATCCCCGTGGGTTCCGTCGACTCTCGAGATTAAGACGTGCTTCGCGTTCGTACCCTTGAGTTGCAAGGTGATTTGCTTCGGAGAACCCGAGTCCCCTGGGGGTGCGTAATTCCAAACAGCCAGCACTAACGTTCCGTCTTTTCTGCGAGTGAGGAGGGCTGAGTCAGAATCGAGTTCTATCCGCTCCTCTCCGAGTTGGTGCAGAATCTTGAAGGCATTAAAGGCTGGCTTGGGTATGTCGTCCTCAGCGATCAACCCGTAGCCCCCGTAGAACGGCGTCTTCACGACACCCTGCTCCTCGAAAACGTCAGAGAAACTCCAATAAGACATCGAGTCGACTAAACCATCGCACTGGCGGATAACATCGGCGAGCCATGGGCCCATATAGGTCGCGTCGGTGACGTCGGGCTCGTTCTTGTAGCTGGCGTTGAACTCGCTCCAAATGAGGGGCAGGTTCGGCATGGGCGATGACTTTATCTGTCCGTGCACCTTATCTACTGCCCGGCACACCATCCGATCACGAGGAATGTTTTCTTGCGTGCCGAAGACATCTTGCGCGGTGTCGTTGGCATAGACGTGGGTTGAAACATAATCGACCGGGATTTGTTTTTCCGCGCAGTGCCGGATGAAAGCGTCAGCCCATGCGGCCTGCGCCGTGGCGGGCCCGCCGACCCGCAGTCGCGGGCTTACCTTCTTGAGTGCGAGAACTGTGTGATCGTAGAGTTCCCAGTAGGTCTCCTGCCTGGGCTGTCCCGCCCAAAAATCCAGATTGGGCTCATTCCAGACTTCGAAATACCATTGCGCTACTTCATTCACACCGTAGCGCTCGATTAGATGTTCAGCGAACGCTGTTACCAGGTCATCCCAGCGGTTCCAATCCTTCGGAGGGGCAACATTTGGGTGGTACCAAAAGGCTTGGAGAGTATGGCTAGCCGCCAATTGATTGGGCATGAAACTGATCTCGACGAACGGCCGCACTCCGGCGGCGAGTAATCCGTCGTAGATTTGGTCAATGTAAGAGAAGTTGTAAACCGGATGCCCTTGGCCGTCTTCGGCATAGATGCCGACTTCGTCGTCAAAAATGGCATGAAAGCGAATGTAGTGCAAGTCCGTGATCTGCTTCAGCGCACGCAGGTCGCTGCGATAGTTTTCACGCAGGCTCAGAATCGCGCGTCCCGAGCCAAACATTTGTTCCCAGAAGTGGGGGAAGGGACGCGAAGCCGCCTGGTCGTCGACGACGATTAATTCTGGTTTGGAATTCGGCTGAGCATGAAGTGAGGTGACGCTCGCCGAAAACGCGAAGAGAACCACCAGGGCAAGGTCGTGCAGACGTCGCATTACCCAGATTCGTGTTGAGTTTCGCATTCCTGTCAGAGGAGGGTTACGCCACCTTGGCGTGTGACCCGTTCGAACTCATGCGGGCAGCCGGTTTTTCCTGCAACAACAGTTCGGTGGCCTGCACTCGTGGATTGCTGTGAAACCAGCGTTGGACAATCTCATCGTCAAGGAAATTTGCGATTGCGAGCAGGCTCATGCCCTGGTGATGAGCCATCCAACAACGGACCACTTCGGGAGCACGAGACTGGGCGCGACTGTAGTCCAAAGCTTCGTAGAATCCGTAGGCTGCCAACCACCGTTTGCGCTGCATCTTCCGCAAATTGCGGATTGCTGCGATGGGATCGATATCAAGTGCGAGGAAGGTGGAATAAGGAGAGATCACAGGAGTGTCCTGCTCGGGCTTGAAAATCGCCAACTGCGGGACGCCAAAAGCGAAGTAGCGGTAGTTGCCGGCATCATCCAATCTGCTGGAGGCCGATTCGGAAATGCCCCAGACCGGAGCGCCCTTGGAAGCCGCGTAGGTTTGTTGGACGCGAACCGCCGTTTCCGCCGCGCGCTGCAGCAGAGTATTGGGATACACGTGCATCCACAGTGTTGGCATCAGGTATTCGAACATGGTACCGGTCCAGGAAAGCAATCCGGTCATTCCCTGTTCCTGCACGAGCGGACGGCTAAGCTCGAACCAGCTTTCCTGCGGGATATCGTCTTTAGCGATGGCGATAAAGTAGGCGATGCGAGCTTCACTGGCCAGGAGGTCATAACAAGCAGGATGGTTCTGCTGTTTATCGAGTTCAAAAGCGACGGAGAACAGGCCTCGGCCACGGTTGAGCAGAAATCCGAAATCCATTTCGTCCGCCAGCGCGAATGACTGATCGGCCACCTTGTAGAGATCTTCGATGAGCCGTACGGCCCGCGACCGGGCATCAGGTAGCAGCTCTAGCAGTTCGCGACAAAGCTTCGCCGAGTCTTCCGAGGCCGTGGAATCGAGCTTCTCACGCAATAGCAAAGCAAGATCATCGATAAACCGCGGGAGATGCTCGAATGGTGGACCTTGTCTGAAGCTGTCAGGATGGACCGTCAAAGAATCTCTTATGCTGGCATATTCTGGCAGCAACCAGGGTGAGTAAAGTTGCACGACACGACAGATCTGACGAATCCGATCCTCGGCTTGCTGGAGGAACCAACGGCTATCGTTTTCATTCGAAGTCGGAGACGGCTGGTGAATGTCTTTGAGAACGGAGTCAGGGATGTCGAGAACGTACTGCAACCAATCGCGCTGCCTCAGAGATTTTTCGATCAAATCACAGTTGCGGGACGGAATCGCACCCAGATCGGAAAGGAGGGAAAGATGGTCAAACAGGCCTTCGGCTAACTCACGGGCAAACAGCGGCCGGTTGAGAAGATCTAAAGCGCCCTGTTGCAGAGTCCAAAGGGAAGCTACCAGATTGCCGCTGTCGACACTGGAAACGACGGCGGGAGTAAACGCCGTTAAGCTTTGCGTGTCGTACCAGTTGAGGAGATGGCCACGGTGTTTTTTCAACCGCGAGACCGTTTCCAGAGTGCGCAAAGTCTGTTGCGAGAACTCCGGCACCGTGACATAGCCGAATCGGCACGCCACCTGGCGCGCGTTAAGGAGCAAGCCAAGATTTGTGGGGGAAATGCGAGGTGCAACCTTCGTGTTCTCTTCCTGAACATTGTCGGGAATCAGCCAGTGATGCTCTTCCGTGCTGAACTCGGCAAAATACCGCCAAGTGCGTAGCGCGGACACGCGAAGCAACCATCGATCGCGCTCCGAAGCTTGTTGGCGCGGAGCTCCCGGGGGCCGGTTCAGCCACGCCGAGGCCGGTTGGCTGCAGGCCCACAGCAGAAGAACGGGCAGCGCTGGCAGCAAGGCGCCGGGCCGTGTAAACGATATCAAGAGAAATAACCCCAGCGCGAGGATGGGTGTCCAGTTGAGGTAAATATCGAGCGTGGTGCGTTTGTCGCCTGCGAGCTCCGCTTGGGCGGCGGTTTCCCATTGCAAGAGTCTCTGGCGCGTGATCAGTCGACGGACCATGGTCCTCACCACGGCATCCATGGACAAAAGCGCCTGGTGCGCCAGGAATGTAATCGTCAACACATTGGCAATGCTGGCATTGAGAAAAGTGTTCAATGCATCGCCGCCGATGGACCGCTTCCCTGATATCGTGGCGTGCCCCAGATCGACCGCCACCTGGCAGAGCGCCGGAAGAAGGAGAATGGCAACGGTTGCGACCGTCCAACCGGCCGGTCCTCCGGGCAGGCATAACCATCCCAGCAAGAATAAAGCAAAGATGGCAGGTTCCACCAAACTGCGCCGTAGGTTATCGAGAATCTTCCATCTGGAAACTACAGAAAGAGGATTGGGAACTCGCTGACCTGATTCCTCCGGAACCAATGGAAGCAGCCATCCCGCGATTTGCCAGTCGCCCCTCATCCAACGATGCTTACGCCGGTTGTGAGCGCTGTAATGAGAAGGATAGTCCTCGATTACCTCGATATCGCTGACCAGGCCGGCGCGAGCATAGGCACCCTCCACCAGGTCATGACTTAATAAAGCGTTGCGTGGGAACCGACGATCGAGAACGCGGTGCAGCGTCGCAACCTCGTAAATTCCTTTTCCAACAAAAATGCCTTCGCCGTAAAGGTCCTGATAAACATCGGAGGTAGCGTGAGTGTAGATATCGAATCCGGTCTGCCCCGAATAAATGCTGGCCAGCCTCGACCGCGCCGAACTCTGAACGCTTACACCAACTCGGGGCTGGAGGATGCCGTAGCCGGCGACGACGATTCCTTTCTCCGGATCAATAATTGCCTGATTCAGAGGATGGGCCAAGGTTCCCACCATGCGGCTGGCCGCCCCCCGCGGCAACTCAGTATCGGAGTCAAGGGTAATGACAAAACGAACGCTCGACAGCAGCGGGAGATTGCCGACTTTGACCGGGAAGCTGTCAAATTTCCCGCGCAGAAGGTTATTCAGATCCATCAGCTTGCCACGCTTGCGTTCCCAACCCATCCAGAGGCGTTCGCGCGGATTGTAGACCAGATGACGATGGAATAAGAAGAAAGACCCCATCCCCTGCGGCGCATACTTATCGTTGAGCTTGCGGATAAGACTCGAAGCTAAGTTGACCAGAACGTTATCTTCCCTCGGTTCTGATGGAGAATCGGGAAGGTCCGACAGCAACGCGAAATGAATGTTGGGATCCTGGTTGCCCAGATAGCGAACTTCGAGGTCGTCGACCAGCTTGCGGACCTGCTTCTCATTCATGAACACGGTTGGGATCGCCACCATGGTCATGCAATCACTTGGAACTCCATCCGAAAAATCGAGCTTGGGCAGAGTCTGAGCCGGCAGCAGCAGAGTGGCCAAGTAGTTCATGATCTGCACCGCACTCTGCGAACTGGGCACCAGCACAGCTAGAATCGCGAGCAAAACCAAACCTAGAGAAGTGCTGGGTGGCGTCAATTGAAGCACGACCGCCGTAACTATCGCGAAGGTGAGAGCGGCTATGCCGGGTAAGTAAAACTCATCCGGATGGTGAAGCAGAAAAGTGCGCAAGCGCTGGGTAATCGAAGGATGGAAACCGACTCTGCGCTGTAGCACGGCGGCCCCTTCTGCCAGCAGATACGAGCCTACGTGCGAGTCGCGCGAGGTCACGCGTGGATTCTCATTGCGATGCGTCTGCGCTTCACGAGCCAGCGCGAGCACTTCGCTTGCAACCCTCGTTTCATCGGAATAGTCGCAGCGGTCGGCAATCTTTACCAGCTGTTTGCGGTAGAGTTCGCGGGTTTCATAGTCCATCCGCGGATAAGCTCCGGCGGGATCTTGCCGAAGGATTTGATCGAACAAGATCAGCGGCTCGATGATCACCTTCCAGGAAGTCTGCTTAATCTCCTGCAGGCTGCGAACCAGGTCCTGGATGCCATAAGATCGGGAAGCATCCTCAAGCAACCGGCGGCCACGCTCCGCAATGTGCTCCAGCAGCACCACCTTCATCACAGGAATCAGCATCCACAGTTCCGCTAGTTTCAGAACCGTGACCTGCTGGAAAGCCTGGATGTAGGAAGTGAAGCTGGTCTCGCTAAATTGGAAAGCGTTTGCGGCGAGAAGGCCCTCCGCCAAAGCGGCTACGCGCGGAATGATGGTGCCATCGGGTGTGCGGACCTGGGGAAGTTTATGGGTGGCGCTGAATGTTGCGCAGGTCTCCTGCAGCTCCCCGCTCACCAGGTACATGTTCTCCTGCAAGCGTCGAAAATCATCCGAAACAGCGTTTGTGGAGCGAGCTTCCAGAGAAATGAACAACGGTTTAAACGCACGATTGAGAGCTTCGCAACGAGCGCGAAAATGTTGCGATTCTTGTTGTCCCGGCATCCAGGCCAGGGCTCGGGCGAGCTCTGCGGCGCTCGAAGATAACGCATCGAGGTCAGGTCCCATATCCAGAAGTGTACGCAGGCCTTTCGGTTCTGACTTCACGAGTTCCAGATGACCGCTTTGTGGTGTCATTCTGTACGTCTCCTAGCGATAGCTCGAGGCCTGCATCTCGAACATCTCCGCATAGCGACCACCCAGTCGTGCCAGCTGGTCGTGGGTTCCTTCCTCGGCAATCTTGCCGTTTTCCAGAACTAGGATGCGGTCCGCCGAACGCACGGTTGAGAAGCGGTGCGAAATAAAAAGCGCCATCTTTCCAGCCGTGAGTTCGGCAAAGCGGTGAAAGACTTCAAACTCGCTGCGCGCATCGAGTGCGGCAGTGGGTTCATCCAGAATCAGGAGTTGAGCGTCGCGTAGATAAGCGCGCGCCAGCGCGACTTTTTGCCACTCGCCCCCGGAAAGGTCCACCCCTTGTTCGAATCGACGCCCCAGCATTTGGTCGTAGCCCCCGGACAGTCGGCCGATCACTTGATCCGCCATGCTCTTCTCCGCAGCACTCTTCACTAGGTCAAGATTGTCGATTGCCTCGATCCGGCCAATGGCTATGTTCTCCCGCGCAGTCATCTCATAGCGCATAAAATCCTGAAAGATGACGCCGATCTCGCGATGAAGATCATCGAGATCATACTCGCGAAGGTCCACCCCATCCAGCAGGATTTGCCCTTCCGTAGGGTCATAAAGGCGAGTAATTAATTTGACGATGGTCGTTTTGCCCTGTCCATTTTCGCCAATCAAAGCCAGCCGTTCATTGGTATGCAGCTGAAAATTGATTTGATCAAGCACCCGGCGTGAATTTCCCGGATAACAGAAAGAAACATTCCTGAATTCGACCCCGCGCACAATCGGCCGGGGTGCCGGCAAGGCATTGGGTTTGGACTGAATGGTCGGCTTCATTTCGAAAAAAGCTAGCAGATCGGTAAGGAACAATGCCTGATCGCCGATGCCGGCGAAAGTGGAGAAAATCTGCTCGATATTGCTGCTGGCCTGCTGAATGGCTCCGGCCAGAAAGGTCAGCGAGCCGATGGTAAGCGCGCCGGCAAGTGTGCGCCAGATCACGAATACGTACGCGGAATAGTAGCCGGCGGTGCCGATCATCGACAGCAGTGCGCCTGCAATCAGCTTGCGTCGAGATAGGGTGACGTTCTCTTCATAAATTTCATCCGATATGTGAGTAAATCGCTCCCGCAGGAAATCCTTCAATCCGAACAGCTTCAGTTCCTTCGCGGCTTCCTTGCTTCCACCGAGAATCCGCAGGTAATCCAATTTCCGCCGCCTCGGTGTCTGCCGGAAATTCTTGGCGTATCCCAGGAAGGCGAAATGACTCTCACCGAGGAACGCGGGAACCACACCAGCAATCAACAGCAGCATCAGCCACGGAGAGAACAACATGATGGAGACCGAGAGGGTTATCGTGGTGATCGCCTGCTGCACCAGCCGTCCGATCTGTTGGATCATCGCCAGACGATCCGTTGCCTGCACGCGGGCCCGCTCGAGACGGTCATAGAAGACCGGATCTTCATAGGCGATCAGATCCAGCCCGGCCGCATGACTCATGACCCGAATGCTGACGTACCGGGTGTATTTATCGCCCAGCAGCGAGTCCGAATAGTCGATGGTGCGGAGAAGAATACTGTTCAGGACTGCCAGCGAGAATTCGGCCACGACCAGCCACCAAAATCCGGGTCTCACCGGCTGGTGGGCGTGGACAGCATTATTGATGCCATCAATAATGAGCTTCGTAATCCATAGAAGCCCAACCGGCATGAGGGACGCGAATACCCGCGAGACCAGTCCAAATACCACGACGCCGGGGCCGGAGTCCCATACGATTTTCAGGACAGCCGGAACATTGCGGAGCGCGGAGATGCGTTCCTGCCAGCCTCCCCAGAAATTTTGCTGTTCCGTCATGCCTGGTTCTACCGTCTCTCAGCGGTTCTGTTGCCGGACGGACGAAGCCCCGAAAAGAGTGTCTAGGAGTATGACAGTCCAGCCCTTATGAATGCAACGGCCTCACACCAGATGCCGAAATCCGGTACGGGGTTTGTCGTGCCGGATTGCAGTGCTACGATTAGCCCATGAACCGCAATCGTGAGGCTACCGCTCCCCGCCAACCTCTCGGAAATCACTATCAACCAACTGGAGTGCAGATTCCGCGGAACGCGATCCATCCGAAGATCACTCTGGCTCCGCTGCTGCTCCTTTTGGGACTCACCAATCTCGGCCTAGCACAAACCTCGCCCTCAGCTGGCAAGGCTGGAGGTCCGAAGGAGAGCTCGGTCGCTCGAGGAGAATACATCGTTGACAACATCGCGGTTTGCGGCCAGTGTCACACGCCCCGCGATAGCAAGGGCCGTCCTGAGCGCTCGCATTGGCTGGAAGGCGCTGCGGTGTGGTTGAAATCGGCGGAGCCGGTAGAAAATTGGCCGCTTCAGGCGCCGCGCATCGCCGGAGCGCTGCCCGGAACTGATGCGGAGATGGTCACGCTCCTGACTACAGGAATCTGGAAAACAGGCACCTACTTACGTCCTCCGATGCCTCAATTTCGCATGAAGCCCGAGGATGCTGAATCGGTTGTTGCCTACCTGAAGTCGGTAACGCCGGGCCCGCAGTGATTGGGCCGTGCGGCTGAACCGAACCGATAAGAACCCATGAAACCGGCGCATTCCGAGGATCCGGATGTAATTGTGGTTGGGGCGGGAGCAGCGGGAGTTTCCGCGGCTGTAGCCATGGCGGATGCCGGCCTGGCCGTCACCATCGTCGAGGCGCGCGATCGTACCGGGGGCCGCATATTCACTCTGCAAGACCCAGAACATCACACCCCGATCGAGTTTGGTGCGGAATTCATTCACGGCAAATCCCCGGAAGTCTGGAGCCTACTCGAAGCCTGGAAAGTTCAAATCCTCTTCGATCGTATCGTTGCCGGTAGAAAAAAGCTCTCGCGCTCGGGCTACGATTGCTTGTTCGGCGTCGGCGACCCGTGCCGATATCCGACTTCTGTCTGTCTCAAACAGAGCAGCGGTATAGAGCTCGCGCCAACTTTCCGCTTTAGGGTGGGATGTTTCTACGTTCACAGTAAAAACCTGCAGAGTGCAGGGCGGAGTCTCTGCAGCAGAATTAAGGCAGAAAATATTCTATCTCCGGTACCTTGGCTGGGTCGATATGGGAAATTCTGTAGATCCGCACTGAGGAATCTACCTGAGGCTCTTAATTCAAGAAGAGCCCAACTGGGAAATCGGCGAATGCTGTCGGAGCGTCCACTCTTAGTTGATCGCCGGTCTGATGAGGGTCGACAATCTGTCCGGTGAAGACGTTTCGGTAACTGTTAGAGCAATTGCAGGAAGGAAGCAAAATGTAAGTATCCGCCCACACCTCTAATCCGATCGGCGGACTGCTCGATTCATTGAGCAAACTCGCTACAAGACGAGGGACGACAACGAGAGCGCTCATGCCGTCCAATCTTCTGAGGAACGCAATCACGTGATTGGCTTTGGAGCCATGAGCCGTCAACGGCAGATATTCTCCGCTGCGAAAAAGTTCCTCGTGTTCTTTGCGCAAGCACAGAGCTTTCCAAGTTTCGAATAGCTTCAGGCGACCATCCGCGGGAGTTTTGAGCAACTCGCGTGCTGCTGACGCTTCAGGGTCGGCGCACAAATTGCGGATGTTCTTAAATGCTTGCTCGCGGAGACGATAGTCGACCGGCCGGCGGCTATCCGGATCAACCAGGCTAAAGTCCAACAAATCATTGCCCTGATAAATATCAGGAACGCCCGGGCAAGTCAGCTTCAGCAGCGTTTGGGAGAGGCTATTCCAAAGGCCGAGGCGCGCCACGTGCTGTTGGAAGGGCACAAAGTCATTGAGAAACCGATTGTTGGAATCGGGATTCAGCAAGGCTGCCACGAACGATGAAACTGCGGTTTCGTATTCCATATTTTGATTGATCCAGCTGGTGTATTGCTTGGCTTCCCGCATCGCCTTCAATATGTAGTTTTGGATGCGCTCACGGAAAACTTTCCAATCGTTCGCGTCATCGAAAGGTTCCACTGGCCAGGCACCAACCAATGTCTGATAAAGCAAATATTCGTCATTGGGCGAAGGGGCGGGCTTTTCATTCACCACGCTCCTGTGGCTGCGGCTGAGCTGTCTCCATTGCCTCACCCGAAGCCTCCACAACCCTGGCATTTCAGAAAGCACATTGATGCGGGCGCGGACATCTTCTGAGCGCTTCGAATCATGCGTGCTGGTGGCCAACATGGTATGAGGCCATTCGCGCAAACGCTCCCGGTTCGCAGCGTGAAACGCATCCCTTGTGACTCCAAAGGCGTGTAGATCTCCTCCCACGTCGTTCAGCGAAATAAGTCGGTTGTACCGGTAGGACGCCGTGTCTTCCAATCCCTTGGCCATCACGGGACTCGTGAACTGCTGGAATTTCATGGCGAAGGTAGTCACTGCTTTTTGATAAGGAGGATCCTGCCCCACGGCAATGCGCGTCGAAAGCACCTCTCTGACGAAGTCGAAAACGCTGGTATCGGCGGCCGGACTTCTCCTTTTGGCTGCCGCTATTGCAGCATAGATGTAGTGGATATCGTGGTCGGAGATTCGCGAAGGACTCACGTAGGTACGGTACACGGGGAAGTTTGCCACCACTTCGGTTAGGGCATCGCGCAAACTGTTGAGGGTGAAATCGCAAGTATGTCGCTTGGAAAGCGCAATGCGGGCGATTTGATTGGCGAGCACATTTAGCTCACTAACCAGAGCGACGCGAATAATGAGCTTCCGGCAACGGTAGGCGAGGTCGTCGATATTGGTTTCGACTTTCGTAAAGTTACGGTAAATTCGGTCAAAACGTCCGGCCGCTGTGTGGTCGACGTACAAACCATTCAACAGATTCGCAAAATCGTAGCCGCTTGTGCCTGCGACCGGCCATTCGACGGGCAGGCGTTCCGGGCCGGTAAGGATTTTCTCAATCACGACATAGCGTGACCCGTTCTCTGAGCTCTCACAATTCTCTGTTGCCTCTTCAATGCTGCGCTTCAACCGTTCAAAATATTGAGCCGGGTCATACAACCCGTCGGGATGGTCGACGCGCAGGCCATCCACTTTGCCTTCGGCCACAAACTTCAGGATGAGCCGGTGAGTGGCCCGAAACACGGCCTCATTTTCCATGCAAATGCCTGCGAGGTCGTTGATATCAAAGAAGCGACGGTAATTGATGTCATCAGAAGCGACCCTCCAATTGGCTAGGCGAAAGGTCTGCGCCTTGATGAGTTCGTGAAGAGCCTCGAAGCTTGCGGGATCCCTGGAGGTGCCATTCATCGCATCGACGGCCTCTTTGATTCCTACCGCAATCTCCGGGGCTCGCGCGCATAAGGCAGCCAGTCGGCGCTTATGGATTTCTTTATCGCGATTGCGCTCGGCCAGGCGTTCGCTGCTCAGTTCCTGTCGCCCAGGCAAGTGGCTGAAGGCCGTGATCAGACTCTGGAATTCCAACAAGTCCGGATTCTGCTCGCCTAACTTCGCGGTTAGCGAGTCCGAGCATCGCTGCAGAATTCGTGGGTACTCTCGGGGACCGATAGGAAAACGATGGCCCCGGTAGGAAACACAGAATTCGCCGGTCGCCTCGCGAAAAACAAGCTGTAATTCTCCGCTCTCCAGAACTGCTCCGTAGTGATCATGTAAGACCGGAACTAGTACCTTTCCGTACAACTCGGTTTTCAGCGGACGCCAGTCGATGTCGAAAAAACAAGCGTAAGAAGACGCTTGACCGTTCTCCAGCACGTCCAACCACCATTCATTGTCACTTCCCATGACGGCCATGTGGTTCGGCACGATATCGAGAAGCAAACCCAGGTCGTGTTCGTGAAGAGTACTTACGAGACGGTCAAACTCTTCCGGGCTGCCAATCTCGGGGTTTAATGAGCTGTGATCAACGATGTCATATCCGTGCAGGCTGCCAGGCCGGGCTTTTAGGCAGGGAGAGATATAGCAGTGACTGATGCCGAGCGCGGCCAGGTACGGAACAATCGCCGTAGCCTGGGCGAAGGTAAAGTCACGATTCAGCTGAAGCCGATAAGTCGCGCGCGGGATGGAGGAGTACGGCTTCATGATTTCAGAAACCAGACGACGGACCAGGCCGGTAATGTTCCTCGCTGCAATTCGTTTTCACGGACTTCTTCGCTAGCATAGATGATCTGCGAATCCGGCGAGACGAATCCAGAGACTGGATCGGCTCCTAAATTAGCGAGCAGCGTCAGTTCTCCGTAGTCCGAAAATATCCACGTTGCTGTGAGGCCGCGATCTCCACGAGTCTTGTAACTTGCGCTTATGTCGCATCCATTTGAGAGATGGGGAACGATGTGGCGAGATCGCAGCGCTAGTAGATTGCGATACAGGCATAGCCATTCCTGATGAGCTGCTTGCGTAACCACTTCCCAGTCGAGCCGCGAGATCTCAAACGTTGTGATGTCGTTCGGATCAGGGATCCCTTCGCGCGCAGCCGGGTCGCTAAACCTGGCGAAACGTGCGAACTCGTTTCGGCGGCCATCCGTAACCGCGGCCGCCAGGTCCTCTTCAAAATCGCAGAAGAACAGAAACGGCGTTTGTGCTCCAAATTCTTCCCCCATGAAGAGGAGCGGGGTCTGAGGGCTCAGAAGAAGGATGGCAGACGCTGCACGAACAGCGCGTGGATCCGCAATCGCGAGTATCCTCTCCCCGAAGGCGCGGTTGCCAATCTGATCGTGGTTTTGTAGGAATGAGACGAATGCGGTCGGAGGCAGGCCGGTGGTGGGCTCACCACGCTTTTCGCCATTCCGATAGATCGACACTTCGCCCTGATATGCGAATCCCTCAGCCAGGCAACGGCCCAAACGATCGACTGGGCGATCTGAATAGTCGGAGTAGTAACCGTCCCTTTCGCCCGTGACCACTACATGCAAGGTATGGTGGATATCGTCGTTCCACTGCGCACTGTATGTCCGAGGCCGGCACTGCTTCGTTCGTTGAAGATAATGGGACTGGTTTCGATCGTTCTCCAGGATCAGATCAACGTGCCGACCGGGCTGGATTGTGCTTCGCACTACATCGGCCAATTCTGTGAGGATGTCGGGAGTGGAGTCGTCCAGAATCGCATTGACCGCGTCCAGACGCAGGCCATCGAAACGGTATTCATTTAACCAGTACAAAGCATTATTGATGAAGAAGTCCCGGACGGTCCGGCTTGCGGCACCATCAAAGTTGATCGCGTTACCCCACGGAGTGTGGTGACGATCAGTGAAAAATTGTGGAGCGTAAAGGCCGAGATAATTTCCTTCCGGCCCAAAGTGATTGTAAACGACGTCCAGCAAAACTATAATTCCGCGGGCGTGGGCGGATTGCACGAATTTCTTGAGGTCTTCCGGACGGCCATAAGTACTGTCGGGCGCGAACTGATATACGCCATCGTATCCCCAATTTCGGCGGCCAGGAAAATCGGCCACCGGCATTAGTTCCAAGGCGGTGACCCCGAGATCCGCCAGATAGTCGAGGCGTTCCCGCGCCGAAGAAAAAGTGCCAGCTTGTGTGAACGCGCCCACGTGGAGTTCGTAGATCACAGCCTCTTCCCATCGGCGGCCGATCCAGGCATCATCCTGCCAATCGAAAGCATGAGGGTCGATCACTTCGCTGTGACCGTGCACGTCCCGCGGTTGAAACCGTGAGGCGAGGTCCGGAACTTCCTGTCCATCGTCAATCTGGAATCGGTAAAACGTTCCGGGCTTCGCCGCATCGGTGACCAGTTCAAACCAACCTTGATCGCAGCGCTGAAGCGGAAAACGATTTACTTTCCCAACATTTTCCAGGCAAAGCTCGACCCTACGTGCGGCCGGGGCCCACAAACGAAAGCGCACGCTTCCGTCCTGCCGATATTCCGCGCCAAAGGGCATGCTATGAAGGCGCTTCATTCGACTCTTCTTTCAACTCTTCCTTCTTGCCGTTTCCACGACGCTCCATCAAGACGACCATGGAGCGCGCCTGCAAAGGGTATGCAGCGCCCGAGTCATAAGTATCGGCGGGATGCAGACCACCCTCGTGGGAAGTGTCCATCCACGCCATCCATCGCGAGGCCGGGCGAAATACCGGCAGGGTGAATGCCACGTCCTCGTGGTTTGGGTTCAGAAGCACCAGAAAATCTGTGTCGCTGAGCTTTCGTCCGCGTTCATCGGTTTCATCAAGACCCTGACCAGACAAAAACATTCCAAGGCTCTGAACTGAAGGATTGCGCCAATCCTCTTCGGTCATCTCCTTTCCGCCAGGGTTGAGCCACAAAACATCCTTCACGTCGGCGCCTTTGATCGGCCGGCCCTGGAAGAATCGCCGACGTCGAAACACGGGATGCCTTTTGCGAAGGTTAATCATGCGCTGGGCGAATGCTAGAAATTCACGATCCTGAGCCTGCACGTTCCAGTTCAGCCAGCTGAGTTCGTTGTCCTGGCAATACGCGTTGTTATTCCCCATCTGCGTGTGTCCGATCGCATCGCCGGCATACATCATGGGTACGCCCTGAGACAGAAGCAGAGTTGCCAGCAGGTTTCGCTTTTGCTTGGCGCGCAGAGCTTGAATATCCGGATCGTCGGTCGGGCCTTCGACCCCACAATTCCAGCTCCGGTTGTTGTTGTTGCCGTCGCGATTGTCCTCGCCGTTCGCTTCGTTATGCTTGTCGTTGTAGCTAACCAGATCCTGCAGCGTGAAGCCGTCGTGCGCGGTAACAAAGTTCACGCTCGCGTAAGGACGGCGGCCACTGTGAGCATAGAGATCGCTCGAACCCGTGATGCGGTACGCCAGGTCAGCCAGAACCTCTCCGTCACCCTTCCAGAAAGATCGCACCGTGTCGCGGTAGCGATCGTTCCATTCCGCCCAACCCACCGGAAAGTTTCCAACCTGATAACCACCTTCTCCCAGATCCCAAGGTTCGGCAATGAGCTTCACCTGGGAAAGAATCGGATCCTGGTGGATGATGTCGAGGAATGCGCCCAGTCGATTGACTTCATGCAGTTCGCGGGCCAGGGTGGCAGCAAGGTCGAAGCGGAAGCCGTCCACGTGCATTTCCAGAACCCAGTAGCGCAGGCTGTCCATGATCAGCTGCAGCACGCGCGGATGCTGCATGTTCAGCGTATTTCCTGTTCCTGTGTAATCCATGTAGTAACGGGGATTGTTCGCTACGAGGCGGTAGTAATTGCTGTTATCGATGCCTTTGAGCGAGAGGGTAGGGCCCATATGATTGCCCTCCGCCGTGTGGTTGTAGACAACATCCAGAATCACCTCAAGTCCCGCTGAGTGCAGGGTCTTGACCATGGTCTTGAATTCGCGGATCGAGTTCGTTGCCAGGTAACGAGGCTCGAGCGCAAAGAAGCCGATGGAGTTATAGCCCCAGTAGTTGCGCAGACCGCGCTCCACAAGTTGGCGATCATCCACGAAACTGTGCACGGGCATGAGTTCGATGGAGGTGACTCCCAACCGGGTCAGATATTCGATCACTGGCGCTGTTGAAAGACCCGCATAGGTTCCACGCAAGTGAGCTGGAACATCCGGATGACACCTGGTGAACCCTTTTACATGCATTTCGTAAATCAGAGTCTTGTGCCAAGGAATGTTCGGAGGCGCGTCGGCTCCCCAGGTAAATGCTGAGTCGATGACACGATTCTTCGGCATTCCGGCGGCGTTGTCACGCCGGTCAAAAGACAAGTCCTCCTGCTTATGTCCGACCCGGTATCCGAAGTGCGAGTCATTCCACTGAATGTTTCCCTGGATTTGCTTGCCGTAAGGATCGAGAAGAAGTTTGTGGGGATTGAACCGATGACCTTGCTCCGGAGCGTACGGGCCATACGCGCGGTAGCCATAAAGTTGTCCGGGACGTACTTCCGGCAGATAACCATGCCACACCATGTCCGTTTGCTCGGGAAGCGGGACGCGAACTGTTTCGCGTCTGCCCAACACGTCGAAGAGGCAAAGCTCGACCTTCTCCGCGTGCTCCGAATAAAGCGCGAAGTTGACCCCTTCGCCGTCCCAGGTTGCGCCTAGCGGATAGGGACGGCCAGGCCAGACAATGGGCTGGTTTTGATTAGCCATTCAACTCCTGCTTGCATTGCCGGAGACCCTCGGAAGCGGCGAATGCACTCGTGTCCAAAGCCAGCTGCATGGGTGTTCGTTCCTTATAATGGATGGTGAAGAATTTGTCGAAAACTTGCGGTAACCGCGTTTCACTTGGCCAGTCGCCGGCGACATTCTGGGTCCTTCCGGGCACAAGGCGGCTCGATAACAGGCAACTTCGATGCCGCCGGAGGAGTTAAGTTCGCCCTACCAACGAGATTACGTCCGCAGACAAGAATAATCTTACATTTATTGAGCTTTGTCCCCTTCACTCCTTAACTTTTTTCCCCGGGCGACGTTCACGATTCCGTTTGCATCGTCGTAGAGGCTTTCGCGGAGAAAAACCGCAAGCCGAGCTTTGACGTTTGCCCGCTCCATTAGCGGTGCAGAGTCACGGATGGTGGGTGCCGATTGGGTACATGTCAGATTACCCCCAACGAAGCTGGACTTAAGATCGAGGTCAGGTACTTTGCAGGCTTGGCCCATTGCTTGCGCACGAACGAAGGCAAAAGCAAGGCCGACTGCAAGCAGCGTGAACTCTTTTTCTTGCGCACATCTCTACCTCTCGATTTCCCCAACCGAGCAATAAAGTCGTAATTCGATCGGGTGGAGGGAGATGTCGGGTCGCCTCGCGGTGGTTGCTCACTACTGGAACCCCACTTGCGTGTTACCGCTTTCGCCCTAGCAAACGGAGAGTCTGAAGATGTTCCTTTTGTTTAAGTGTCGTGGCGCGAAGCGCAAAAGAGGAAACAATACTGCGCGGAACATAATGCTTGCGGGTGGCACGGGATCAACCCTCTCTCAATAAGCGTTCAGTGTCACTTCGTCTAACCAGACGTTGTAGGGTTGCTGCTCATAGTTGACCTTCTGAAACGCGGCATCGATTTCTTCCTGATACCACTGGGCTGCGCCGTGTAGTAAGCGTCGATCGTATAGTCGTTATCGGCAACACTCAGGCCAATGTGATGCACCTGATTTCCCACGCGCTCGAAGTTCCACACAAGATGGATCCATGTTTTTGATGGAAAGTGAACGCATGGAACCGACGTAAGCGTCCACACTTCGTGCAAACGATCCCAAATATTCCACTTCCCGCTCTGGTTGAAGTCACATCGCGTTCCGAAGGTCCAGCGCGTTCCGCCGCATGGCGATTTCGGTCAAGCAGCAAAGGCTTCGCCCCAGGTAGGAATTCAGCAGACGAGTCCCGCCAGTCGGCCCTCACTCGCGAGCCTGCGTCTTGCCGCACGGGGCTGTAAAGCCTGCGACCTCTGCAAGAATGCTACTCGAAGGGTCTTCGGAGAAGGTTCAGCGCATGCCAGAGTCATGTTCGTGGGCGCGTCACGTACCGGCGACAGAGCATCCTTCATCGATTTTGCGCGCACTTGATCCAGAGGCGCGGCATGCACAAATGAAGGAGTTTGTCCGTGATATGACGCTAGTCGCGTCCATCTTAAACGGCGGCAAGGTTCGATAATTCCTGGCAGGGGCTGTTACTCCAGGGTCAAATTCATCTCGTCGCGCTTGTCGAAGTGAATCTGCAACATTTGCTCTTTGCCGCTGACAAACTCTCCCGCAATCGTGGCGGAGTGATCGGTCGAATCTGCATCGGCGACCACTTGTACGCGCAGCTGGTGTTTGCCCGGGGCGACCTGCATCGCGTGAAATTCGTGTCCCTGGACATGGTGGAATACAACGAGGTGCTTTTTGTCAGCGCCTTCCAGCATATGGGTGTAACTCAGATTTCCATCGACCCAAATCGACAGATGCGCCTGGGCGAATTTATGCTCGACCTCGATTTCCAAAGTTGCCGGGGCAGAGGCCGAGAGTAGCGGGGCACGACCTGCCTTCTCTGCGGGCAGTGTTTTTCCGGACGCTACCGGGGACTTTGCGACCGATGTTGGGGCTGTCCTTACGACCGGCGCCGTTGCAGCAGCGGATGGAACTCTCGTTTCAGGATGAGCTGGAGCGGAACCTCTGTTAAGCGACGTCACGTTGTCTGAAAGGGGCAATGCCGTGGGGACTCCATTTTCCGTCCGAGTCGGAGTGCTCACTGCCTTTGACGAGACGAAGGGGCCCATGCGAAATGCGAAGACTAGAAGTCCGATGGCGAGCACGGCGGCGGCGAACGACCGGCTCCTCATTCTATCGAGCAATTTCTCCGGCAATCCACTTGCGTGAGATCTCGTGTGCGCGACCGGGAGGAGTCGAGGCGCAGGCTGCCCCGTGGTCGACGGTTTGGTTTTCTCACTCGAGGGCTGGGTACCGGCGCTCGAAGTTAGCGCAGGTTGCTTGATCTTGTTCCATAGCTCCCGGCCTTCCCTTAAATCCTGAACATCCGAAGCCATTTCCATGCCGCGCTGATAACGCCGAGCAGGATCCTTTGCCATAGCCCGCCCGATGATGTAATCGACTCCTTGCGGCAACTGAGTGTCGAGCACGGTTGCGGGAATGGGGTCGCGATTGACAACCTTGAATGACACTGTCATCACGCTGTTGCCTTGAAACGGCCTGTAGCCGGTCAGCACGGTGTACAGAACTACGCCCAGAGAAAATAAGTCCGATCGCCCATCTACGGTTTCGCCATTCAACTGTTCGGGCGACATATATGCGGGAGTTCCAAGCACACGACCCGCCAGCGTGTGATTGGCGAGGTTCAGTTTAGCTACTCCAAAGTCGGCGATCTTTGCGTGCCCGTCTTCCGTGATCAGGATGTTGGCCGGCTTTAGATCGCGATGAACCACGCCTTGAACATGGGCATAATCCAGAGCGCCGGCTAACTCGTGCGCCAACTGGAACGCTGCGTATAGAGGTAACTTATGATCGCCCTGCGATAACAGCTTCTCGAGGGATTGACCACTTACGAACTCCATTACGATGTAGGGAGCGTGTGTTTCAGGCTCTTCTCCCACATCGAAGATGGTCACGATTCCTGGATGCGACAGGCGCCCAGCTGCCTCTGCTTCTCGAAAGAAGCGCTCGCGATATTCCTGTTCTGCTTCCGGTTCCTGGCCGGCTAATGAAAAAGTCTTCACGGCCACGATGCGGTTGATCTTGGGATCACGTGCCTTGTAGACAATACCCATGGCTCCGCGTCCGAGTTCCGCCAGGATCTCGTATCGCCCAAATCGTTCGCCCCTGCGGTCGTCCCTAGCTGGCATTGCGGTTTCAGAATTCTGCGCTGGCTCGCCGCGCTGGCTAGCGAAAGATATGCGGCGCACCTCCCTCATTGTTAGCTTGGAGCATCAATTACTCCAAGTTACCGACGTGTTAAGGCCTCAGGCTCCGGGCGCCTGGTACGGCGGAATTGCCGCACCGCCGGCAAAATACGTGGGAACGCAACGAAAAGCCTGCGGACCCCGGTTTCCCAGGCCCGCAGGTTTGGGCTTTTACCTGTTGAGAATTTGATTCTGGCCATGCGCCGGTGTTCAGTTCCTCACTGGTAAGTGAACGTCAATTGGTCGAGGTACACATTGTAGGACGCTTGCTGGTGATTTCCGTCCATCTGATAGTTCACCGTGATGCCATACCATCCCGGAGCGGAGCCATGGCCGAACGTCCAATTGAGATTGCTCGTCACTCCGTTCAGGGTGATGGATTGATACAGCAGATGGTTACTCGCGGTGCGCTGCACCTTAATTGTGAGATGGTTCCACGCATTGTTGTTTGGGTTGCAAGGGATACCTGTGGGGGTCCAATGCGCACTCTGGTTATCCCAAACGTCCACTCATGGCCGCCTGCAATGCGGCGCTCGTGCCCCCAAATGAAGCCCATGCCGCCGAAAAACTGATTCATGTCGAATTCCAACACCTGCGAAAGGCCTAAATTACTTCCGTAGAAATACACATCGTAAGTGAAGTCGTGGAGCGTGAACCATGGTCTGATTGTTATCAGGCAGGCCTTGCGAGGAGAACGGGCCGATTAAGTGGTTGTTCCACAAAGCGTCCGTGTAGGGGTAGTCCCTCCCAGATCGTATTCAGTGGCATCTCCGCTCAGCGAAGGCGACTTAGTCCCCTGCGCCATCCAGAAGCTAATTCCGTCACAGGGGGAGGGGGAACAGTCAATAAAGCTACGGAGGCCCCTGCCCGTATTCTCCCCAGCCGCCCGCCCGCTGAATATTCGTGAATGACTTGCCTCCTCCTGCCTTGACGGTGATCCTAATCCCGGCGGTTGAAGCTCCCCCGCACTTGTCCCACGCTACGATGACGGTGCTATAAGTTCCCGGGTTCAGCGGCAAATTGTAATTCATGCTCGCCCCGTTTACGGTGTAGGCCAACTGGTAGGGAGCGGGGTAGATTCCCATGGCCGCGACCCCCTGAGGGCAAGACGTCGTTGCCGAAGCGACAAACGGAACGGATCCCTGAACCGTCGAATTGTTGCCGGGCGAGGTCACAGTGATACCAGCGAAAAGGGCAGTCGCACATAGAGTCCAGAGGCACAAGATCAGCCGCGAGTGGCAACCTTCGGTGAGATGGAGGCGTTGCTGTGGGCGGACGGGAAGGCGGATGCTGCCATTCGTCTGGAGCAGCTCTGGATTGAGCTGGCTCGGACCCACACTTTCTCTCTTTTTTGCGCCTATCCCATGAGCAGTTTCAAGAAGGAAGAGGATGCCGCGCTATTTCTGAAAGTCTGTAACGAACACTCCGCTGTGATTCCGACGGAACATTACATCCGTCTGTCCACAGAGGATCAGCGTCTTCGCAGCATTACTCAGTTGCAGCAGAAGGCGAAGGCTCTGGAGACTGAGGAGGCCGAGCACAAGAGGCTCGGGCAAGAGCTTGAACTTCATGTGCAATCCCGTTCCGCGGAACTTCAAAGTAAGAACGCTCAGCTTCAGGAGGAGGTCAAGAGACGCGAGGACGCTGAAACCAGTCTGCGCACCCTGACCAGCCAGTTGATGCTGATCCGCGACGAAGAGCGTCGCCGTGTGGCCCACGAGCTCCATGAAAGCACCGCTCAGGTTCTCGCGACCTTGGCCATGAACCTGAGGGTCGTCGGAGATTTGCAAAGAACTCCCGATGTGGATCCGTCAAAGCTGATCGGCGAAAGTGCAGATCTTGTCGACAACCTGATGGGCGAAGTCCGCCAGCTTTCGCACATGCTACATCCGCCGACACTGGATGAAATGGGGCTTCCGTCCGCTGTTCAATGGTATGCGGAGCAGTTTGCCAAACGCACCGGTATCCAGGTCTCGCTTGAGATCCCCAATGATTTTGGACGCCTTTCGCCGGCGAAGGAACTTGCTCTCTTCAGAGTTGTTCAGGAGTCACTGTCAAATGTGCAACAACATTCGGGGAGCACGACGGCAACAGTTCGTATCAGCAAGGTTTCTCTTCACGTCTGCCTTCCGGTGAGCGACCTGGGAAAAGGAAAGTCGTCGAAATCCTCGGACGGAGTGGGTATCAAAGGGATGCGTGAAAGGCTGCGTCAACTCGGGGGGCTCTCAGCATTCACTCGAATGGGAGAGGTACGCTAGTGACCGCAGACCTGCCCCTCGTGTAGCATCCATCGAGTACGTTCTTAGTCCTCAGTGGAATCGTTCGCTTCAACCGTTGCTCCTTCTCGACACGCCTCGAGCCACGCGGCTAATAATGCGAGGAGTTCTTCAGGCGGTCTAAGCCAAAGCTGTGCGGCGGTGGGCCTGCTCTCAGGGCGTGCCAATATGCTAAGTCCCCGGCCCTTAATTGCCTCGAATGCATCCTCGTCCGTGTTGTCGTCTCCCAAATAGGCGGCAGGCACGTCCGGATCCATCTCACTGAGGATCGTGCGCACGGCTGTCCCCTTGTTGATCTTCGGGCTACGAATCTCGACCCCGCCGTCGAAATCCATCACGCCCAAGTCGTAGCGTTGCGCAATCTCTGCCCAGCCTCGTATCACCCGGTCCCGCATTGTTTGTGCTTCTGATTCGGCCAGATCACGCCAGTGCACCGCAATGCTTCCCGACTTGAATTCGACCGCGTCGAGCAGGTTTTGCGAGCGCAGCCAGTTTTCTGCCGCCGCCAGGCCTTGCACTGTGGACTCATGCAATTCCCAATGTTCAACGCTTCCATCGGCCTTCAGGCGCTGCAATCCGTGAAGCCCCCATACCTCCGGATGCGGCTTAATCGACAGAAGCGGAACCGTCTCTGTCACATCCCGACCGGAAATGATGACCACTCGTGTCTTTCCGGCGTCGAGAATATTTTGCAAGGCTGAAGTAACCCCGGGATACGGGGCAACTTTTTTTCGATCTTTTCGGAAGGGTGCGAGCGTTCCATCGAAATCCAGCATAAGCAACGATCGAGATGCTCGGGCTACCAGCCCTAGGAAGGATTCAAGTTGAGGTTTCGCTCCGGAATCGAACTCTATCTTGATTCTGTCGCCGAGGTGCGTCACGCGGCCGTCACACCTCCCCGAGGTTTCTTTTGTGATCGATCGTTTCCATCCAGCCTGAGTTCGCACAATTCCGTTACCAGATTTCCAGCCCAGCGGTAAATGTTGTGTTCCCTGATGATTTTGCGCATGTGATGTACTCGCATTTGCCTCTCCTCGGGCTCCATTTCCAGCGCCGCGCGGATGGCTTCAGCAGTCTTGTCAATATCGTAGGGATTCACCAGCAGGGCGTCTCTTAATTCGCGAGCGGCACCGGTGAATTGGCTCAAAATCAGGACGCCGCGTTCGTCGCGACGCGCGGCAAGGAACTCCTTCGCCACCAGATTCATCCCGTCGTGCAACGACGTCACCAGGCAGAGATCGGCGGCGCGATAGTAACTTTCAATTTCCTTGTGGCTGTGATGCCGCTTGAGAAATAAAATCGGCTTCCACTTGCCCGACTGAAATCGCCAGTTAATTCTCTCCGCCTCGGCTTCCAACTCCGCCATCAGATCGTGATAGCGCTTGATGTGCGTACGGCTGGGCGCTCCGATTTGTATAAACGTGAACTTGCCCTGATATTTAGGATACTTCTCGATGAATCGCTCAATCGCACGGAAGCGTTCATGGATTCCTTTGGTGTAGTCCACACGATCTACGCCGATTCCCACGAATGTTGCTTCAACTCCCAAACTATGCATCAATGTGGAGCGCTCGAGATAGTTGATTCCATACTGATCTGCCTCGGTCGATTCATCGTCCGTCAAGTCCACGCTGATGGGGAAGGGGCGAACGATTGTTCTATGGTTCTGGCGCAACACCGCAAAGTGTTCCCAGTCCACGCGCGCTTCCAGCACGCGGTCGACCGTCTGCAGGAAATTATTGCAGTGCGACTGAATGTGGAATCCGATGAGATCCGCTCCCAGCAGGCCATCCACCAGTTGCCGTTGCCAAGGGCAGATGCCAAAAGCTTCAGGGTTGGGCCAAGGAATGTGCCAGAAGATGGCAACGCGCGCATCCGGCCGCTTTTCCTTGATGAACCGCGGCAGCAATGCGAAGTGATAATCCTGTACCAGCACTACCGGGTGAGGTGTATCGGCGATCTCTTCAAGAACGGCGGTTGCAAACTTCCGATTCACTTCCTGGTAAAGTTGCCAGTCCTGCGCGCGAAAGATCGGGCGAGTGTGGGCTATATGGCATAGCGGCCAGAGCCCTTCATTGGAAAATCCGTAATAGTATCCTTCCTCTTCTTCCTTGCTCAACCATACCCTGCGCAGTGTGTACCGTGGCTCGATCGCAGGCACACGTAGCCGATCATGAGCATCCACAACTTCTGTATCCGCGTCTCCGCTGCCGTGCGCAATCCACGTGCCGTCGCAGGCCTTGAGAACTGGCTCGAGCGCAGTAACCAATCCGCTGGGCGGAACTACCGCCTCAATCTCTTTTCCGTTTCTTTGATGGATGTAGGGCTCGCGATTCGACACTACAAACAGCCGCCCACCGTCGAGGCGTGTCTGAATCTGCACGGCCAACCGGTCCGCCGTCCACAGGGATTCGCCGGCTTCTCGCAAGCGGGCCTCATTCTCCGCGGCCGTGCGAGCCTGGCTAAGACTTTCCGCCAGCGTCACCACTTCCCAGGCCAGCGGTTTGAACAGATCCAGATCCGGCATCTGCTGATGAGAAGAAACTCTACCCATGCGAAGAGCGCGCATCCATTGCGCCGCTCGCGCGATGGGCCCGGCGATGCTCCATCGCACAATCAGCACCGTAATGAAAACGATGAGAAAGACTTGGACCAGCATTCTAAGGAATGCTTCGCGCCAGGTACGGAGGTTTTGTGCCCGAATGTAGTCGACATCATGCACCACCGCCAGCCCGCCCAGCACTTCATCGTCTCGGTGCAAAGGTATCGCAAAGATGTGTATCCGATACTTGTCCAGCCGGCCAAATGAGCTGTGCGCGCGATTTTCGGTGACGGCATGGGTCACGTCACTTGGAACTGTTCCCAGTATCGGCTCTAAACCTGTAGTAATCGCCACCAGCTTGCCCTGCAAGTCATAAACAGCGACTCCGAGCAGGTGTTCCCGGGCCCCGAAACGCTGCACCGTTCGCTGCAACGCTCGCGTCGAATCCCAGGATTTTTCTACACTCAGCGCGAAGCTCTCACCAAGCTCTTCGGAGCTGCGTTCGAGTTGAGTCCGAAGCACGCGTTTTTCGCGCAAAACTTCGTAGTACGAAAAGGCCAAAGAGACCAGGGTGATGCCCACGATAAGAGAAAGAATGAGGCGTACACTCAGCAGCCGCATGGTTGATCCTCCTGGTGCGAATCTGAAAGGTCCCTCCTGCGGAGGCGCGGAAAAAAGATAGTCGTCAAAACCGGTACTTCACATCGCGTCTCACGGGCCGTGTGTTTTCCCATGTCCCCAGCAATCCTAATAATCAGAAGGTCATCCTGATATACGGAAATCGCCTTAGGTTCATGGAAAAAAACGGAATCCGGGAAGTCTCAAATTCTCTGGAATCATAGATGTCAGGAATATTAGACTCGGATGCCGTTGTGCTGATCACTCTTCCGCCTAGGGTGAAACCCCCGGCTACAGTAAAAACCCTAGAGCCACACTACAGTTTGTCGTGATACGAATCAAGTTCGACAAGTATATCCCCCTAAGCCGTATCCAAGACACATGTTCCAGGCTGCCTCTATTCCGCTGGCATCGTCGCCTGCTGCAACCACTAAGAAACTTGTGGAGAGCATAACTGTATGAAGAGAAACAACCGAGGCGCGGCTGCGGCTGTTGCCAATGGCGACTTGGAAGAAGTCGGGAATAACGGGAGTTCTTTCGTTGAGCCTACTTCGGGGGACCTCAGCGTAATTTTGTCCGGCCTGCAAACTATGCGGGATGGGGATTTCTCTGTGCGCCTTCCCGGTTCCTGGACCGGATTGCCCGGCAAGATCGCCGATACCTTCAATTCTATAGTTGCCGCTAACCAACAGATGGCCCAGGAATTGAAGCGCGTGGGACAGGTGGTGGGCAAGGAAGGTAGAACGCGGGAACGCACGCGCTTCCATGAATCCCGCGGTGCGTGGGGCGATATGGAGGTGTCGGTCAACACCTTGGTCGAAGACCTTCTTCGTCCCACCGCAGAAGTAACGCGCGCCATTGCAGCCGTGGCCCAGGGAAATCTGAACCAGACCGTTCGCTTGGACGTCGATGGTCGCCCCTTGGAGGGTGAGTTCCTGCGCTCCGCCAGCATCGTGAACACGATGATTCAACAGTTGGGCGTTTTTACCGCCGAAGTGACGCGTGTCGCGCGCGAAGTCGGAACGGACGGCAAACTAGGCGGCCAGGCGCAAGTGCCCGGCCTGGCTGGTACGTGGAAAGATCTCACCGACTCGGTTAACTCGATGGCCAGCAACCTTACTGGCCAAGTTAGAAACATCGCGGAAGTCGCCACGGCAGTGGCCAGTGGCGATCTCTCGCGCAAAATCACGGTCGACGTGCGTGGCGAAATTCTTCAGCTTAAAGAAGCAATTAACACCATGGTCGATCAGCTCCGCTCGTTTGCTTCCGAAGTAACGCGCGTGGCTCGTGAAGTGGGTACCGATGGCAAGTTGGGCGGACAGGCCGTTGTGGTAGGCGTGGCTGGAACGTGGAAGGATCTTACGGATTCCGTCAATGCTATGGCCGGCAACTTGACGGCTCAAGTACGAAACATTGCCGAAGTCACCACTGCTGTGGCCCGCGGTGATTTGTCCCGCAAAATCACGGTTGACGTGAAAGGCGAAATCCTCGAACTCAAAGACACAATCAACACGATGGTCGATCAACTCAACGCCTTCGCTGGTGAAGTAACGCGCGTGGCCCGCGAAGTGGGGACGGAAGGCAAGCTCGGCGGACAGGCGCAGGTGCCCGGTGTTGGGGGGACCTGGAAAGATCTCACCGACAACGTCAACTTCATGGCTAGCAACCTTACGGGCCAGGTGCGAAACATCGCCGAAGTGGCGACAGCCATTGCCAACGGCGATTTGTCTCGCAAAATCACGGTGGACGTGCGCGGCGAAATCTTGCAGCTCAAAGAGACGCTGAACACGATGGTCGATCAGCTCAATCGTTTCACCGGCGAAGTAACACGCGTGGCTCGCGAAGTGGGAACGGAAGGTCGTCTGGGAGGACAAGCCAACGTGCCCGGCGTCGCAGGTACATGGAAGGATCTGACCGACTCCGTGAACTCTATGGGCGGAAACCTGACCGGTCAGGTGCGCAACATCGCTGAAGTTACGACGGCGGTGGCCCGTGGCGATTTGTCGCGCAAGATCACGGTCGACGTGAAAGGTGAAATTCTTGAGCTTAAGAACACCATCAACACCATGGTCGACCAACTCAACGCGTTCGCCGGGGAAGTGACCCGCGTAGCCCGCGAGGTCGGTACCGAAGGCAAGCTCGGCGGACAGGCGCAGGTACCGGGCGTGGCCGGTACGTGGAAAGATCTCACGGACAACGTGAACTTCATGGCCAGCAACCTTACCGGCCAAGTCCGAAATATTGCCGAGGTGGCAACCGCCGTAGCTCGTGGCGATTTGTCGCGCAAGATCACGGTCGACGTGAAAGGCGAGATTCTCGAACTCAAAGACACGCTGAACACGATGGTCGATCAGCTGCGCTCGTTTGCGTCGGAAGTGACGCGCGTAGCGCGTGAAGTCGGTACCGACGGAAAACTCGGCGGCCAGGCACAGGTGCCCGGTGTGGGAGGTACGTGGAAGGACCTTACCGACTCCGTCAACTCGATGGCCAGCAATCTGACCGGCCAGGTGCGGAACATCGCTGAGGTGTCCACGGCGATCGCCAGCGGTGACCTTTCGAAGAAAATCACGGTGAACGTGAGCGGCGAGATTCTCTTGCTCAAGGAAACGATCAACACGACTGTAGACCAGCTCAACGCGTTCGCCGGCGAAGTAACGCGCGTGGCGCGCGAAGTCGGTACCGAAGGACGCCTCGGAGGACAAGCCAATGTACCCGGTGTGGCTGGCACATGGAAAGATCTCACGGATTCGGTGAACTCAATGGCCGGAAATCTTACCGGCCAGGTGCGCAACATCGCTGAAGTTACTACCGCCGTGGCGCGTGGCGATTTGTCGCGCAAGATCACGGTCGACGTAAAGGGCGAAATTCTAGAACTCAAGAACACCATCAACACCATGGTGGACCAACTCAACGCGTTCGCCGGCGAAGTAACCCGTGTGGCGCGCGAAGTTGGTACCGATGGAAAACTAGGCGGACAAGCGCAGGTACCCGGCGTGGCCGGTACGTGGAAAGATCTGACCGATAACGTCAACTTCATGGCCAGCAACCTCACCGGCCAGGTCCGCAACATTGCTGAAGTCGCAACGGCCATCGCTAACGGCGACCTTTCAAAGAAAATCACCGTCGACGTGCGCGGCGAAATCCTGCAGTTGAAAGAAACGCTGAACACGATGGTCGAACAGTTGCGTTCGTTCGCCGCCGAAGTGACGCGCGTGGCGCGCGAAGTCGGCAGCGAGGGCCGTTTGGGCGGACAGGCGAACGTGTCCGGCGTAGCTGGTACCTGGAAGGATCTTACCGACTCGGTGAATGCCATGGCTGGCAATCTCACCGGTCAGGTCCGCAACATTGCCGAAGTAACCACCGCGGTGGCGCGCGGCGACTTGTCGCGAAAAATCACGGTCGATGTGAAAGGTGAAATCCTCGAACTCAAGAACACCATCAACACGATGGTGGATCAGCTCAACGCCTTCGCTGCCGAAGTAACTCGTGTAGCGCGTGAAGTGGGTACGGAAGGCAAGCTGGGCGGGCAGGCGCAAGTGCCGGGTGTCGCCGGCACTTGGAAGGACCTTACTGACAACGTGAACGTGATGGCCGCCAACCTGACCGAGCAAGTGCGCGGCATCGTAAAAGTAGTAACTGCCGTCGCTAACGGCGAACTTACTCAGAAGCTGACCGTGAACGCGAAAGGCGAAGTCGCCGCACTCGCGGAAACCATCAACAACATGACGGACACGCTGGCCACCTTCGCCGACCAGGTTACAACCGTCGCGCGCGAAGTCGGCGTGGAAGGCCGTCTAGACAATCGATGGCACCGTCCGCGTGCAGGGCAGTTACAGGCTGGGCCATACGACGGGCGCACACACCGCCTAGAGAATTTACCTGATTGGTACCTGCGGCACCGGGGACGTTGGCCTGACCGCAAGGGGCATCACTCTATCTCTGAAAGGTTGGAGTTATCGTACGCTCTCGGAATCCAACCGGATTCACTTTACAGCCTGAACCGGATGGAAGGTAAATCCCTGCAAAGCTAGGTTTATCTTCGTACGAAATTCAATCAATCGTTGCTCGCTTCGAGCAGGGAAGAGGTCGGTTTATGGCAAGGATCAGTTCCAAGTTACCGAGGTTTGTCCTGATGCTCGGTGCCAGCTTTTTACTATGCATCGGAATGGGCTGGTCCCAGGACGAGGATAAGAACGAGTCGAGTATTCAAAAACGAATCGAGACAGCGGCCAACGTTCTCAACGAAATTATGGGGACGCCGGACAAGGCGATCCCCGACAAAGTGATGCACGATGCCAAGTGCATTGCGGTGATTCCCTCGATGGTGAAAATTGCCGTCGGCTTCGGAGGAAATCATGGCAAGGGTGTCGCCGTTTGCCGGCTAGAGAACGGTCGTTGGAGCGCTCCCGCGCCGATCACGATTACGGGTGGAAGCTGGGGGTTGCAGCTAGGCGGTCAAGCTGTTGACTTGGTCTTGGTTGTGATGAATCAGCAGGGAATGCAGCATCTGCTCTCCAGCAAGTTCAAGATTGGGGCGGATGCCTCGGCTGCCGCTGGCCCGGTTGGACGGGACGCTGCTGCCGACACCGACTGGAAAATGAAAGCGGAAATTTTGACCTATTCCCGAGCGCGGGGACTCTTCGCGGGTGTAGACCTCTCCGGTTCCGCCGTCACACAGGACAACGACGAAACCCGCCTCCTTTACGGAAAGTTCGTGCCGTTCGAAGCGATTTTGACGGGCAAGGTCCGTCCTCCGGCGGGTAGCGGGGCGTTCGAGGCAGCCGTAATAAAATATGCGAACCAGGCTTCGGACCACGGCAAGTTGAAAACGGTTCCTAAGGATAACGAATCGGCGAGCCGTTAATCATTGGACCACTTCGCTTCGCGATTCAAAACGGGCTCGTTGTGACTACCGAAGGAGACGATCGATTCTGAGGCGTAGCGGACTTTACTTTACAGCTTGCACCGGATGGAGCGAGGTTCCCGGAAAGCTTAAGCTTCATCCGGCGCAAAACACTTACAGTTGCGCGTTTCGAGCACAGAAGAGGTTCTTGTTTATGAAAAGCTTCTTTATGAAAAGAACGAATTCGAAGTTGCCGGTGGCGCTGGGCTGCGGTCTGCTTCTGCTCGCCAGCGTGGCGTGGTCCGCGGATGATAAGGACCAGTCTGATATCGACAAGCGCCTTGACGGGTCCGCCAAGGTTCTCAATGAAGTTATGAACGTTTCAGACAAAGCAATTCCAGACAAAGTGATGAAGGACGCGAAGTGCATCGCCGTAATTCCGTCGCTGGTGAAAATTGCGGTCGGATTTGGAGGCAGTCACGGCAAAGGTATCGCGACCTGCCGGACGGAAACTGGCGCCTGGAGCGCTCCGGCTCCAATCACTATCACAGGCGGAAGCTGGGGATTGCAGCTTGGTGGTCAGGCCATTGATCTGGTGATGATCATCACCAACGATCAAGGCCTGCAGCATTTACTCTCCAGCAAGTTCAAACTCGGCGCCGACGCGTCCGCGGCAGCGGGTCCAGTGGGACGCGACGCCGGCGCTAACACTGATTGGAAGATGAAAATGGAAGTTTTGACCTACTCTCGCGCTCGCGGCGTGTTCGCGGGAGTCGATCTGAATGGGTCGGCAATCACGCAGGACAAAGACGAAACCCGTGTTCTTTATGGAAAGTTTGTACCGTTCGCGGATATTTTGAGCGGTAAGGTGAGTGCCGGCGGAGCCAGCCAACCGTTCCTGGAAGTGGTGAAGAGATATTCCGGTGAATCCCAGGAACATGGTGAAGTGAGCCAACCGTCTGGAACTGTAGCTGTTAACTAGGTCAGGCTGCTGTAGTAGTCATCTGCCACGCCGGTTTGCAACGAAGCCGGTTTGGCTTTTCAACAACGAAGGCAAACAATTTGATCGGAGGTTTGTGAATGTCAACGATTCTTCTCCTGGTGCTGGTGCTGTTACTGGTCGGGGCGCTGCCCGCTTGGCCTTATAGCAGAGGCTGGGGCTATTACCCCAGCGGGGGACTCGGGCTCGTGGTCGTTGTGTTGCTGGTGCTGCTTCTTGCCGGCCGGCTGTGAGGGCTGGGGCGGTTTAGGAGTTGTGGATCCTTACTTACTCACGGGTCGACGCCATGAAGGAGAGCGGGTATTACCTGCTCTCCTCTTTTTGGTGCGCCCGGCAGGGCGCACTCACTAGGAGGTGAAAGTCCTCTACACACCCGGCAAGGGGAAGTGTTAGCCGAACAGCAAGGGTGCCCATCGCGAGGCGGGATCCGGAGGAAGCTGC
>Ga0187859_10000125_pt1 | contig 50895 bp, 40 predicted proteins | sample June2016WEW_10_1_2_FD_133019 | JGI IMG/M metagenome (GOLD analysis project Ga0187859, IMG submission 133019) | Peatland microbial communities from SPRUCE experiment site at the Marcell Experimental Forest, Minnesota, USA - June2016WEW_10_10 | ecosystem: Environmental > Terrestrial > Soil >...
ATCTGGTCACGCTCGACGCCGATCTCCAGAACGACCCGAAGGACCTGCCGAAATTGCTGGAGGCATTGAAGCAATTCGATTGTATCTGCGGCACGCGCGTGAAGGCGCGCGGCGCAGGCGATAATTTCATTCGCGTGGCGTCCTCACGCATTGCCAACGCCGTCCGGAACAAATTATCTGGCGAGAAGATTTCCGACGCCGGCTGCACCTATCGCGCGTTCAAGCGCGAGTGCATCGAGAACCTGAAATTTTTCAAGGGGATGCACCGGTTTCTGCCGACCTTGTTCAAGATTGAGGGCCACAGCGTCACGGAAATCGAGGTGACGAACAATCCGCGATTCGCCGGCCGGAGCCATTACGGCGTGTGGAATCGGCTGTTCGCATCGTTTTACGATTTGCTCGCCGTGCGCTGGATGAAGAAGCGGATGTTCCGATACCGGATCGCAGATAAAATTAATTGAGCAGCGGTTGAAAAAACCATCGCCTCGGTTCAATTTAATCGGGTCATGCAACGATTTTTAATCATTGCCACGAACTGCGCGTTGTTGGCGTTGTTGCTCATCGGCCTGCCAGCGGCAACCCACGCGCAATGGGGTGACTGGCAGATTGCCTCGGTTTCCACCGGTCGCCGGCTGCTGTTTGGGGGACTGGCCATCGGGACGGCCGGAAATATTCTGGCCGGTCTGGCTTTCGTCAAAGGACGCAAAGGAAAGATTCTTTGTTGGGAATGGATGGCAATTTTCGCCGGATTACTACTGGTTGGTTGGGGGTTTACCCACGGCTATTTCAATTTCAACTGGTTAAAAAACTTGCTGCTTTGGTTTCAAAACCATTTCTGACCAGTCAAAGGGAGAATTCCGGGGCGCATTTTCTCTTGTCCGCTTTCTCAGGGACGGTCTGTTCCGCGCTGGAGTTAAATTAGAATTGCTGTTATGGCTGCTATCAGCCATAAGAGTTCAATGCTCGCGAAGGTTTGTTCCGCCGCTCTCACCGGCATTGAAGCCTATGGGCCCGCGCGAATTGAAGCAATGCTGTGAACTGGACGAGGTGACCCGGGAACTGCTCAAGCACGCGATGGCCGACTTGAATTTGAGCGCCCGCGCCTACGACCGGATTTTGAAGGTGGCGCGAACGATCGCGGACCTCGCCGGGGCGGAAAAAATCCTCGGCGACCACATTTCCGAGGCGATTCAATATCGCTCGCTTGACCGGCAATTGTGGACGTGAAAGTCAAAATTTCTGAATCCAAAATGGCCGGTCGGCGCATCTCATAGGTGAACAATCCAAACTGAACCACAATTATGAACAGCATATCAACCAAACTCCTGGCCCTAATCTCCGCATTGGTCGTCTATGGCGCGCTCCTATTCCTGCTTTTTGCGGCGTTGCCGCTCTCATCGCGGGCGCAAACCAATGCCGTGGAAAACGGCGCGAGTAATGACGTCGCCACGACGAACGAAGTAATGGCGACGACCAACGTCCCGGTTTCCGGCGTGCTGGCAACAAATAAAAAGAGTTCGTCCGATGAATCCACTCCTGTCCGCATTGATGGCACCGGCGTTCACATCGGCGGTGAAAATCCTGTGGACATCGGAATGCCGGATATTTCCAAGTCAAGCCTGCCGGCCGTGCTGGCGCTGCTGGTACCTTTTGCTCCCTTTGTAATGGTTACAGCGATTATCTTCTTTGCCCTTTATTTCAAACACCACCGGAATAAACTGGCGCACGAGACGCTACGCACGATGATTGAGAAGGGCGTGCCCATAACTCCTGAATTGATCGCCAACTTGAACGTCCGGGCGAAAAAACACGAAGAAGCCGGAAACCCTCAAACGCGCTACCTGCTGCCGGGTTTGATTCTGGTAGGGGCTGGAGTGGGCGTGATGACCCTCCGCGAACGACCTGGTTTGATTGTCCTGCTCATTGGCGTGGCGTTCCTAGTGGTTTGGTTTGTGGAAAGAAAAAACAAAAACGACGCGCAACCGCCCAAATCGTAACCCGTGTCTTTCACCGACGCCGATCTCATCGCCCGCGTCCTAGCGCTGGAAGACCAAAATGCCTTCGGCGAACTGGTACGGCGCTACCAATCGCCCGTGCGCGGGTTTCTGACTCGCCTGACGCGCGGCGACTCGCATCTGGCGGACGACTTGGCGCAGGAGACATTTTTGAAAGCATGGAAAAAACTGCATACTTTTCGCGGAGACGCCAAATTGTCAACGTGGCTCTTTGGCGTAGCGTTCAACGAATTTCGCGGTGCAGCGCGCCGACGAAAAGAGCTGACTCTGGACGATGCCGAAAATTTGCCGGAAGAACCGGCGACGGCTATCAACCCGGAATTGCACCTGGATTTGACCGAAGCGTTAAAACGGTTAAATTCAAACGAGCGGACGGCCGTGGTGTTATGCTGCCAGAACGATTTGTCACACGAGGAAGCCGCACAAGTTTTGGACTGTCCGCTCGGGACGGTGAAGACCAATGTGTTGCGTGGAAAGGAAAAATTGAGAAAATGGCTGGCAATTGCCTACGAAAATTATGAATCCGCTTAAAATCAACGATCCGCTGGATACGCTGCTGCGCGAACAGAATCAATATATCGAAGACAATGGTTTCACGGCGCGTGTGGTTTCAGCCCTGCCGCTCCGCCGCGCGCGATTTTGGACGCACCAGACTTTTTTGCTGGCCGTGACGGTGGGAGGCGCGGTGTTGGCGGTTAGGTGGCTGCCGTGGGAGAATTTGCCAGCGTTCAACTGGTCTGCGCTGCTTTCACTCAACTCCCATCTGCTGGTGCCGTGGGCGGTGATCGTTTCGGTTGTCGGCGCCTTGGTTTGGGCCGCCGTGTCCGCGGTTCAGGAGGAGGATTGAAAATTCATTCTTCCGTTTTTGCCGGCGCGGAAATTTCGGGTCGCGCCGGAAGACGATTAACCAGCGCGAGCAGGGTCACGGTCGACGCGGCCCGACGTTCAGCTTCTTCAATGCGGGCGAACTCGCCGTAAACCTCCGTGCGCGCCGGTCCATCGTGCGGAGGCAGTTCCTGCCCGAAGCCCGTCCGCATGGCGTGCAGCACATGGTGGGCGTTGATGGCCTCCAACGGGCGGGCGGGCGTGTAAGCGGGTTCGGCTCCGGCGACCTCGGTGACCAATCGAGCGGTGAGGAGCGTTTGCAGGATCTGTTGCGCCAGCCGGGTGGGTACGCCGAGCTCAAGGGAAATCGCCTGCAACGTGGCCGGAGGCCGGCCGCCCTGGAAGCATTGCCCGATATACGTCATCAATCTCAAAGCAATGAATTCGCGTCCGCGCTGGTTCACGTTTTCGACGAGCTTGTCCTGCAAATAGGTCCGGCGGTTTTGGAAGGCGTAGGCGACCTGCGCGCCAAAGAGCAGAATCAGCCAGGAAAAATACAGGCCCACCATGAACACGGGGATGAGACCGAGGCTGCCGTAGATTTTGCTGTTGGTGACCACCCGGGAGACGTAGAGGAAACCAAAAATATTGTTCAGGTGCCAAAGCGAGCCGCCCACAATGCCACCGACCAGCGCCGCGCCGAAATGCACCCTGGTATTCGGCACCAGCAGATACGCCAGGGCAAACGCCAGCCACAGGACGACGAGCGGCAGCAGGTCAAAAACGAAGCCGCCGATGAGCGGCATGTGGCTGATAAGATTTTTGGCGGCCTGCAGATGCGGTCCGCCCGCCAGTCCCAGGGCAGCGATGAGAAGCAGCGGACCCAGCGTAATCGTGGTCCAGTAAAGCACGGTGCGCCAAAGCCAGTTGCGGCCGCGCGTCACGCCCCAGATGTCGTTGAAGGTCGCTTCGATGCCGACCAGCATCCGGATGGCGATAAAGACCAACAACACCATCCCCGTGACGCCGAGGGCGCCACTGCGCGTGTTTTGCACAAAATCGTGAATGTAGGCCGCCGCCTCTTTTTGAGCCGTCATGATGCGGGTGCTGTTGTCGGCCGCCGGTGTCCCGCTCTGCGGGATTTCGTTTGCCGGGCCGGCGGCGGAGTTGGTGGGCATTCCGGCGGTTCCAGAATGGGTCTGAGCGAGGGCGACGGACATGGCGGGGCTGAGGCTCAGCGAGACGGCGGGGCCGTTGGTGTCAAGTCTTGCGGGTGGCATGACGTTGGCAACGAGCTTGTCGATCGCCTCATAAATTTTCTGCTCGCCCTCACTTTTGAGCAGGCTGCTGGTGACGCTGATGGCCACCGCCAGCAAGGGAATCAGCGCCAGCAATGTGGTATAAGACAATGCCGCCGCGCGCACCGGGCACCGGTTGCGCGCAAAACTTTTACCCACGAGCACCCAGAAGTGCGCGAACCGTTCGAGCCGGTTGAGTTCGCTTTCCGCGTGAAACCATTCCCCCGCCGCATTGATGCGGAGACTGGACAAAATTTTGACCAGACGTGAGAACGGGCTTTTTGCCATGACCGTTCGCACGCTAGCGGGAGCCGCGTGGCAAGTCAACCGGCACACAAATCCGCTTTATTGGCGGCGGAAAATCGGCAAACTGGCGAGGGGCGTCCGTAGCTCAATTGGATAGAGCTTCTGACTTCGGATCAGAAGGTTGCAGGTTCAAGTCCTGCCGGACGCGCCACATATCTACAAACACTTGTCGAGCAAGGCAATCCCTCAGTTTGACTTTGCAAGGATACTCCTTAACTTTGATTTGGCTGACGTTTGTCTCTTGGCCCAGCGATATGACGTAACTTGTGAACTCTTGTGTTTCTAACCAAAAGCTGGGCTATGTGTTCTTAAATTTGCTATCGACACTGGCATTTGTATGGAGCGCACAAGCGCAGCCGGATCGGGTGACCTTGCGCGGACAGATACCCTCCGTGGTGGTTGGGCTGCCCCCATCAGGCCGTTTGCCGGCAACCAACCATCTTTTTCTTACCCTCGGTTTGCCGCTGCGGAACCAAGCTGCGCTGGGCGAATTGCTCCGCCAGCTTTATGATCCGCATAGCACCAACTTCCATAAATTTCTCACGCCGCCGGAATTTGCGGCGCGGTTTGGACCGACGGAGCCGGATTATCAGGTCGTTATCGGATTTGCGGAGGCAAATGGCCTCGTCGTGGTGGCTAAACATCCGAACCGTGTGGTGTTGGACGTGGAAGGCAGTGTGTCGAATGTCGAGCGGGCATTTCAAGTCACGTTGTTCACCTACTGCAATCCAGCAGAAGCACGCCACTTTTTCGCGCCGGCCACTGACCCGTCGGTGCCGACGAATATAACCATCCGAACAATTGAGGGATTGAGTGATTACAACCTGCCGCACCCGTTAGTACACAGGGTTCACACCTCGAAAATCAAGCCCTTGAGCTTTAACGGTTCTGGCCCGGATGGTGAATATGCCGGTGCCGATTTCCGCAACGCCTACGTCCCCGGCACAACGCTCAATGGAGCGGGACAATCTGTTGGGTTATTGGAGTTTTCCGCTTATTATAAAGCAGACATCACGAATTACGAGCGCATCATCAGCCTTAACCGTTTCGTTCCTCTGACCAATGTGGTGGTTGGACGTCATGCCCCCAGCACGGCCAACAACGATGAGGTGGCTTTGGATATCGAACAGGCCATTGCGATGGCGCCAGGATTGTCGAGCGTGATAGTTTATGAGACAAGCTCCAGTGCCAGTTCCATTCTCAGCCGTATGGCCGACGATGATCTGGCCAAACAAATGAGTTGCTCGTGGACTTGGACCGGAGGGCCAAGTACGAACATTGACGGAATCTTGCAACAGATGGCCGCGCAGGGGCAGTCATTTTTCCAGGCCTCCGGCGACAACGATGCCTATACCGGCAGCCAAGTGCTTGACAACTCCAGCCAGACCAACTCGCCCGTGGATAGCACAAATCTCATCTCTGTTGGCGGAACGACACTGACAATGAACGGCTCTGGCGCGTCGTGGTCTTCCGAAACGGTCTGGAATAACAATCTCGACGGATATCCCAACGTTGGTTCCGGCGGCGGCATCAGCACTTATTATGCAATTCCTTACTGGCAAACCAATGTGAGCATGGCGGCCAACTCGGGGTCGACCACTTTCCGCAACATCCCGGACGTGGCGCTGACGGCGGACGATGTTTTTGCCTGTTACGACAATGGCGTTACCAATGGCGCAGACTATTTCACGGGGACCAGTTGCGCAGCGCCATTGTGGGCGGGCTTTTGCGCGCTGGTCAACCAGCAATCCATCGCGGTGAGCGGAACGACCGTTGGATTTCTAAACCCTGCCCTTTACACCATCGCCAACAGCACCAATTACAATGCCTGTTTTCATGACATCACCACGGGCAATAACATTGGCACCGGAACGCCAGGACTGTTCTACGCGGTCACCGGCTATGACCTATGCACAGGTCTGGGCACACCGAATGGGACGAACCTGATCAATGTCCTTGCGCCCCTGCCCGACACAACCCCGCTCATCACCGGTATTGCGGTGGGGAATAACAGTGTAGTATTGAACCTTGGTGGAGCGCCCGACTATACTTATATTTTGGAAGCAACGGCAAACCTCTCCTCACTCGGCAGTTGGCAACCCATCGCCACGAACACGCTCGGCACAAACGGAGTCTGGAAGTTCACCGACACGCAGGCCACAAACTTCACACAACGATTCTACCGACTCCAAGTCGTGCAGTGATTTGAAAAGCCAACCACACACGAAGTACAACTGTCCATTCAATTTTGCCCTTGGATTTGTCTAAGTCTTTCTAACCAAGGATCAGAAGGTTGCAGGTTCAAGTCCTGCCGGACGCGCCAGTTGTGCCCTGGCTGCGGAGAACAGCCGGCCGTCTTAGAACCTTAAGGTCAGGTCGACTTGATAGATGTCAAAGTCGTTGATGGGGTTTATTTGAGGAATATCCTGGCCGGTGCCGCCGGTGCCTAACAGTTTGTTGATGCGGCTGGCGTGGCCGTAACGGAAGGCGGCGACGAGGTTATCGGTCAAACTGTAGGCGGCCGCCACGTAAATGCCCTCCAGGTTTTCGTTGCCCTCAAAAAAGTCAGTGTCCAACAGGTTGGGATCCAATGAGTATTGTTCAACATGCTGCCAGTAGGTCTTGACCTCCCAGGCGTGCTTCCGTGAAGTTGAGCCACTGACCAGTCCCAAATCGCCATGGGTGCCGAGGTCAACCCCGAATTGATAGGCCTTCACATCCTGTGTTTGGGGGGCAAAGCCGCTAATCGTGGCTCCCGGTGCCGGCACGCTGGCCAGATAGGCCGTATAGCCCGTTGCCGCCGCCTCCGCGCGCTGGTTGCCATACAGATTATAGGCATAGTCGCCGAACACGCGCGCGTCCCACTGGCTGATCTTGAAGTTGAATTCAAAAGGAATCTCCAGCACCAAAAGATTGTTGAGGCCGACTTGATTGTTGGGATAGTTCAGGCTGCCGGAGCCCGGCAGTCCGTTGCCGGTCCCAAATCCGCTGTAACCATAAATTTGGTAGGCAATGCCCGTGCCGGAGCCGGGACCGGCATACTGTCCCTCGCCAATGTAAGTATCCCCATAATAGGGGGAAGTCGTGCTCCCGGAAGTGCTGGTACTCTGTTTCAGCCCATAATAACTATAGATCGTGGCGCCAATCTTTGCAGACACGTTGGTGGTGATGTGATAGGTCAGGCCGCCCTGCTCGGCGAACAGGAAGATGTTATTGTTGTCTGCAATTCCGTTGACATCCAGGAACCCGGAAGTGGAAACGGGATTCATATCCTGATAAAGAAACTGGCCGAAATTGGCAAAGAAATCCGCATTGCCCACACTGAGCTTGAATTGCTCCGCCGCGCCTTCCGGATTGATGCTTCCGCTCCAGAGCAGCGGCGTGGTGTAGAGCGGATTAGGCATTTTTCCCAGCGTGATATCCACCCAATCCCAAGGCCGCCAGCCGATATAAATCTGGCCGACGGCGAGGCCCGCCGTGGATTTGCCGAAGGGTCCCTGGTACGCCGGATTGCTGCTCGATGGTGCCGAGGCGGTGCCCAAGGTGACGAACGAGGAGCGTGGATTCGAGGAGGTTTCAATTCGGAAACCATAATAGACGTTGTCAACAAGATCTCCCCGCAAGCCCACTCTCACCGCATACCGGTATCGCTGTAATTCGATTTTATCCCCCTCGGGGTCCTGCGCCTCCCGGTCCTCATAGCGCAAACGGATGTCTCCAAAAAACTGCACGCTTTTAATGCCCTGGCTGATCTTCCACCTGGACAGCGGCGCCGGCGGCATTTGCGATTGATTGGCGCGGAGCGCTTCCGCTTCCGCTTCGACCTGTTCCGCCTCTTTCTGTGTGACAAAGCCTTTTTTAATGAACAAGTCCAGTAATGGGTCGGACGTGTTGGTGTTGGATAAATCCGCGCCCCAGCCCAAGGTCGCCACACTCATGACCCCCATCATGATAATCCTTGCCAGCCAGCTTGCCCGGCGCCTTGCTTTGATTACTCGCATGAGGCGGAAATGCTGCCGGTTTAATGCGTCAAATTTGTGGCGCGACGGTTACAACGCGGTTACAAACCGCCGCGTTTTCGCCGCCAATTTACAGCCGTCCGGCAAAAAGCGGCCGCAAAGGTAACGGGGCTTTGATTCAATTTGAACGCGCTGCCTTCTTGAAAATTCCCGCAACGGGATTTGCGGCACGATCACCAGCCGAAATTTTTTGAAACGGTGTTTTTATGCCCGAACCTGAGTGACGATTTTGCAACGACGCGTCAGAATCGGGTGGATCATACGGCAATATGTTTGCAACACATTCACAATCAATATACTACGATTTAAATCCACAGGTCAAAAACAGGCACTTCATGTCCTTGAACATGAAGTTTTGCTTTTGGATTGCTGCTAAGGTATCGGCACTAAACCACAAGAAGTGGGGAAGTAAGGAAGATTGCTCAATTACAAACAACACAAACGAAAACAAAAATGAAAAAACAACTTTACAAAGCAGCCCTGCTGGCTGCGTTAGGATTGGCGGGCGCCACGGCGGCTCAAGCCCAAAGTTTGGGAGCCGGCCAGTTGGGGCTTGGATTCAATGATGCGGCGGGACCGGCTTCGGCCCAAAATGACTATGTCATTGACCTGGGGAGTTTCGCTTTGTTCACCACCACCTCCACTGTCAACGTCGGCATTAACCCCAGCCTGTTCAATACGGCGTTCAGCACCGATCCGAACGCTTTGAACAACGTGGCCGTGGGTGCGGTTGAAGGTGTGGGCGGTGTAGGTGGTCAAATCATGCTGACGTATGCCACAATGCCAACGGCGAATAATCCAGTAGCAGTGGCCAATGCCATTTCAGAGAATGGCGCGGTAAATATCGGTGAATATTCATCTACGGCCGGCACCCCCATAGCTCCTTTCAGTGCGCAGGTTGCCATGTCTCCCACCACTTTTGGTGCGAATAGCGTGGGAGCCAATGTGGCCGACCCGCTGTCATTGCTTAGCGGCGGCACGGCTTCCTTGACGTTATGGGAAGCCACCATCAGTGGTACCTCAAGAAGCGAAACCATTAGTCCTTGGTCTGAATTGGGAACGCTGAGTATCAATGCGAATGGCGGCATTGACACGGTCAGCTTCGTCGGAGTCAACGCCGTTCCGGAACCGACCACTTATGGCCTGTTAGGTGGCGCCGGTCTGCTGCTTCTCGGTCTGCGCCGTCCATTCCGCAAAAAGAACGCCTGATTCACTGTTCCTCCTGACTGAAAAATTAAATACCAACAAATACAACCAAAACATAACAATATGAAATTGAATAAATTCACCTCCGCCCTGATCGGGCTGGGAATCGTTTCCCTGGCTGGCGCGGCTCATGCGGCTACGACCATCTATGTCACCGGCTCGACGGCGGCCCGCGCCAACTTTTTTACTGCTGCCACCACGGCGGGAGAGATCTTTACCGGCGGCGGCACAATTGATTCCCCTGCACCCAACAACACCAGCAGCGCCAATACCATCGTTTACGAAGGTAACATCGCCGGCGTGGGGGATGTTATTTTGAATTGTTCCTTCACTGGTTCCGAAGCCGGCATTGCGTCGGTGGCTGGCAAACCCCTCAACCAAACGCTGTTCCAAGCCCAGGACCCGAACGCCGCCCCCACCGGAACTTCCTATGGACTTCCAGGTGTGCCGCCTTCGTACCTGACCCCGGCCAGCGGCTATACCACAACCGCACTCCTGTCTGCGATTCCGGGTGCGCCGGCGAACCCTGATTTCGCCATGGCGGACACTTCCCAGAAAGTTTCACAGACCCCGGCTCCGTTGTTAACCGATTACGGCATCGTCGGCATTGTTCCTTTCACCGCAATGAAAGGCTATGAATCGGCTCCCGATGCAACTTATGGTCGCGTGAGCAACATTCCCCAAACATCACTCGCCGAGGCTGAAGTTGCGGGCGAAATTTTAAATGCCTATTACCTCACAGGCAATCCGGCTGATTCGGTTGATGGTATTGGCATCATTGGCCGTAATTTGGGTTCCGGCACCAAAGTCAACTTTATGCTCAACGGCGCCATATTGCCCGTCAATCAAACGGTTTCACAGGTTGCACTAAACTCTGGATACCCGGCGGGTAGTCCGGGCGTCCTTACGTTCAATAGCCCAGCCGTTTATGGGCCCCCCGGTGCGGTCACCGACTCCCCCGTCGGCAACGACGGTTTCGATAGTGGCAGCGGTGTGCAGAAATGCATGAATGTTGATGGGTCTGGCAAGGGTATTGTGTATATTGGTTATATGGGTCTTAGCGATGCCAGACATGCCTTCCTCGATGACAATACCGGTGCTGGCGGAACGGGCTCGGCCGCGAACTCGGGTACTGCGGTTTACTTGTCGTATAATGGCGTGTATGAAAGCGACAGTGCGGTCGAAACCGGTGCCTATCCATGGTGGGGTCAGGAACACCTGCTGGGTTCGGCCAGCCAAGGTGCGCCCGCGACCACCGTTGGCGATGCTATTATCGCTGGGCTTAATACCCAGTTGGCTGGTGTCGCTAATCCCGGGGGCGATGTGCGCACTGTAGCTCAAAACGCCATCGTCCCGGTTCCTTCGATGCAGGCTTATCGGACCCTTGATTATGGTATTCCGGTCCAGGGCTCCTGGCCGACGCCGTATCAGTTTACCCATTAATCGGATTGAAGCACAGGGTTTGAATCACAGACCGGCGCGGACGTTATGTCGGCGCCGGTTTTTTTCGGTTTCAATCTGGAATAATTTCAAGAAGGATGCCAATATCAAGACCCCTGCCCAGGTTTGGGCAAAGCAGCTGGTCATGAAGACGATACTGAAGATTTCCATTCTTTTGAATGCGGTCCTGCTTGGGGGACTGATATTCATTTGGACAAATCCGCGAAAGGTAGGAGCCGCGTTGCCGTCGGCCATGACGAAGGCTGAACCGCAGTCGCTGGCCTTGGTCCAATCCGGGCTGCCGGTCATGCGAACCGAGGCGGAACCCGAGCCATTCCGCTGGGGCCAGCTCTTGTCAAAGAACGATGATTATCGGGATTTTGTGGCAAACCTGCGGGCGGGCGGCTGCCCGGAACCGACGGTGGAAGACATCGTGCGGGGTGACGCGGAACGGGCCTTTTATGCAAAGCGCGCCGAATTGAACGTGGACGGGACCGAATCAGGCCCTTGGTCGGCGCAGGCGCAGATCCAACTGGTAGCCTATCTGCTGGGCCAGTCAGCGACGCAGGAGGTGGCTGCGGATACCGCGCCGCTTTCCCCAACAGCACGCCGTCGCCAGCCAACCCCGGTGCAGACGGTTTCGATGCCGATCGTCATGCAGAACATTGATCTGGCGGCGTTGGGCCTGACCAACGACCAGAAGCAGATGATCGCCGAGGTTCGTCGGAATTTTTTGGAACAGGTCGGCGGCACGAATCAGAATCCAAACGATCCGGCCTTCCTGGCACGCTGGCAGCAGGCCCAGATTGAGGCGGACACCCGGCTACAAGCCACCCTGGGATATCAGGTCTATATGCAATGCCAGATCGCGGGATATCAAATGGCGTTGGAAAATCAAGAGAGGCCGGCGCGGAATTAATAGTCCTCTCCTCCTTGAGCATTAGCGTGACCGGATTTTGGGAAAGCCGCCCAAAGTCTCAGGGCTGGTTGCTGGCCGGCCGGGGGTGAAAATCCAAAACCGACTGTTCCGCGTCAGCCAGTTGCTTCGGAGTCAGCAATGGCTTGGCTTGGAAATTGGCTAAACCAGCGGCGCCAATGACGTTTCCCCGGCCAGCGCTCAACTTGAACCATTTGTACGCCTGCACCATGTCATTGGTAACTCCCCGGCCGTCGAAATAGAGCTGGCCCAGATTGGCCTGTCCCGAGGCGTTGCCCCGATCGGCGGCCCGCTGATACCATTTGGCTGCCTCCTTGAAATCTCTCTTCACGCCCAGTCCATTCTCATGGGCCACCCCCAGGTTGTTCATGGCCGCAGCAGAATCTTGGGCCGCCGCCCGCTGCAGCCATTTGATGGCTTCCGCATAGTTCAAATAATTGGTGCCGTACCGGGTTCCCGGGAGGAGATACAATTGGCCGAGGGCGTCCTGGGCATCCATTTGATTCTGTCCGGCGGCCTTTTCCCACCATAGGATGGCTTCATTCAAATCGCTGGTCACCCCGCGCCCGGTCGCATAAAACTCACCCATGGCGTATTGCGCCAGTGGATTTCCCTGATCGGCGGCCTTCCGATACCACTGGACCGCGGTCGCCACGTCTCGGGGCACGCCCAAGCCGCGGCCATAGAAAGAACCAAGCACCACCTCGGCATCGGCATAACCCTGCTCCGCCGCCTGTCGGATATATTCGGCGGCCTTGGTGTAGTCCGGCCGGGACACGCCATTCGCCTTCGCGTAGTAGCGCCCCAGCTCGTACTGGGCCCTGGCATCCCCCTTGTCCGCTGCCGCCTGGGCGGCTTGAAAATTAAAATTGGTGTCCTGCGCCTGCAGGCACAGGGTCAATCCTGTAACCGAAACCAAGGATGCGATTCGCCGGAAGAACTCTGTGAAAACAGTATCTTGCTGTGATTTCATGTCAAAAATTAATTGAGCGCTGCGTCCGCCAGCAAGTTACAAGATGGTGACACTGTTTTATAAACGGCCGTCCTCACCCCGGCTTTCTCCTCAGCGCGGAGCGGGAGAAGGCTGGAGCGGTTTCATCTTTATGTAGCGCGGACATTTTTGTTGGTTTGTAGAAACCATCGTCCAACTTCATAAATTCATTTCCCTCGCCCCGTAGCGAAGCGCGGGGAGAGGGTAAGGGCGAGGGGCTGCTTAGCTAAACTCCACCTCTCCCCGGCCCTCTCCCCCAACTTCGTTGGCGGAGAGGGAGATTAAATCGGATGCCGTCTCGTATTTCGATGATTTCTACAAACCAACATTTTTGTCTGCGGGTCTGCGGGACTTTCTTGTCCCGTGTTTTCCCGCATGAGGCGACAGGAAAGTCGCCACAACCCGCAGGCCGGAAAGCCTGCGCTACGCTACAAGAGAGAGAACCGTTCGCGGTTCCCTGAACCGAAGGCGGCCCAAGGCTTTTCCAACTGCGAAAATGGAGATCGTGGTTACAATTGCGTGACACATCGTTGGATTGCCAGATCGGAAGTTTGAATAAATGTAACCGACTTTAAAAAAGCTAGTTACAAAAAATAACACATGTCCGAATAGTTGATGTCATTGTCCATCTCAAGGTAGTGAGGCGGGCGCGTCTCCGTTAAACTGCCAGTTCAATATGAGACAATTTTGTTCAATTATTCGTCGTTTGGGTTTGAAGCTGGCGCTGCTGGTCCTGCTCGTGTTGCCTGAACTGGCCAGTGCCCAGTTTTTCAGTTTTAATCCTTACGGCGATGTGCTGGCCGGCTTTCGAAAAACCGGGGCCAATGCCGGAAATTACGAGTTGGTGGTGAATCTGGGAAGCGTCTCCAATTTACTAAGCTTGACTGCGAGTAGCACGATTAACATCACCAATTTTTCTCCCAGTCAACTCTCGGACGCGTTCTCGAATTATAACAACCTGCAATGGTCGGCCTTTACGGGTGTTCCGGCTGGAGGAGGAAGAAATCCACCCCCTTGGGTGACGCCCTTGGGCTCGTTTCCCGCCAATACGATTTGGTACACGCTTCCCGGAACCAACGTGAGCACGCAAACCCAGCCGCCGTCGAGAGCCACTTCCGCGTCACAAGTTAATCAAGAAAGTTTGATGAGTGCCGTTGGCAACGGGGCGGTGAGCATCGCCGGTTTTATTGGCGTCACCAATGCGGACAACAACACCGTTCTGGTCCGGGAGCCGGTAAGCTATTCCAGCGACATTCTCACTGCCTTTATTGGTGACAAAAATTTCCCCACCAACGGCGATTTTGGCGCGGGCGGCGCTCCGTTGCCTCAATCGGTGGAGAACTGGACACCAGCGAGTTTTACCTCCGCCCAGCGGTCCGACTTTTATCAGGTTTGCCCGCTCGCCCAAACGGATCCCATCACCGGTTTGACGAACGGGTCGGCATACTTTGTGGGTTACTTTATACTTAATCCCAATGGAACCATGACCTTTACCCGGGCGTCGGCCACGCCGCCGCCGCCGGTGGCCGGTTTTTCAGGAGCGCCGACCGCCGGGTTTGCGCCGCTCCCGGTGATTTTTACGGATGCTTCCACCGGCAGCATTACCAACTGGTTGTGGAGTTTTGGCGACGGCCAGTCGGTTACCAATACGAGCAGTGCCAGTGTGAACCACACCTATACGGCGGCGGGCAGTTACACGGTTACCCTGACGGTGACCGGACCGGGAGGCTCCAATGCCAGCACCCAGACCGGTTACGTCGTGGCCTCGCCAACACCAACGATTGGCAATGTGACCCGGTCCAGCGGGAATTTGGTGTTTAGTGGCACGAATTGTCCCGCCGGGGTGCAATACCGGATTTTGACCTCAACCAATGTGACCTTGCCGGTGGCAAGCTGGCAGCCGGTGGCGACGAACAACTTTTTGAGTAACGGTACTTTCTCCTATACCAATTCAACGGCAAATCCGGCCGCTTTCTTCCGGCTGGTCTCTCCTTGATGAGGTTTGCGCGATTTACCGGCTGGCTGCTTAATCGGCAGCCAGCCGTTTCATTTTCCCGGCCATTTTTGCGGGGCATTGGCCTGTCCGGTGGGAGTCATCACGTCGGCGACTGCCAAGGCACTGCCGATATGAAGTTGGGACCTGTGTGACAAACCCGACTTGTTGCAGTAGCGGTTCGGCAGAGAGTGCCGCCAACCAGTGGAAAACTATTTGGTCGGCTTGCTGTCTTAAACGACTGGACCTGTTTGGCGTGATTTCAAATTGACGGTCGGTTTGGGCATTCTCCCGGTTGGAAGTGAACGCTCCTACGTTTGGCAGGGGTACAGTTTTTAGTGAGGACCAGGCTTTTCATTAGCCGGAGCGCCGGTCTCCGACCCGGCGCAAAGCTTTCCAGGGTTGAATCGAGCCGGGTCGGAGACCGGCGCTCCGATTTTACCCTGCTATAGCGACGGTGGTGCCAGGCTGTGTCTACCATCGGTGGCGTCTCTTCGGGGGCGAAGGAGGTGTTTCTGCCTCCACTTCGAGTTCAACCTCTCAACTTGTCCGGGGCAGAATGACCGTGACACGGCCGACACTGCGAGCCAGCCCCGCAGTCTTCTTTTTCTTTTGGTCATCATTTTCGGTGCTATCGCTGGCGACCTGTTGCGTGGCCTGACTATTGGCCTGCTGGGCGGCGGATTGGCTGGCGCTGGTGGCGCCGGCCGAGCTGCCGAGGGTTGATTGGGCAGCGCCGCCGTTGACAGAAACGTTCTGGCCGAGCACGGACGCGGTCACGCCATTACCGCCGGAAACGTTGGCGCCGCCGACGCCGATGATGGTGCCCGAGACGGTGCCGCCTCCGGTAACACTGGCCGAGCCGGCGGAAAGGAGTGTGCCGCTGAAACTCTGCGCGGCGTTAACCGTGCTGTTCTGGCGGGAAACCACCTGCCCGGAGATATTACCGTTGGCCGTCAAGTTGACCGTGCCGCCAATGATGCCAGAACTTCCCAGATCAATGTTGCCGACATAACCCGGTGAATAACCGGGCTGGCCCGGAGTCCCCGACGCGGGCGTGCCGGCGATCAAGGTGACCGTGGGGCCGGCGGTTATGCTGCCATCAAGCGCCTCCTGCAGGATGCCGCCCTGGCTGGCGATAATGTTACCTTGGGGAGTCACCACAGTGATGTTTCCGGGTAGCTGGGCGGGGTTCGGCGGCCATTTTTGCCCAGTCCCCGGCGGCGGAGGCACCAGGGTGTTGGCGATGATGCCGCTACCATAAGCAGACTCGGCATAATTCCCGGGCAGGCCGGTGACGGGATCCACATAAGAGACATACACACCGTTGACGGTACTGCCACCACTCCCGACGTTGACTGTCCCCTGCAATGATTCAACGAAAATATCGCCTCCGTTGTAAGTCCCAACTCGGGAACCGTCTATGTTAACGTTGCCCATAGCGATGACGCTGACCTTTCCGCCGCCGGAAGTATAAACGCCCAGACCCTCCTGCCTCGGGTAGTTGAACAGCTCCTGCGAACCAAGATCCATTGAGCCGCTGGTGCTGGTCACGTTGACATCCCCGCCGCCGAGCGCTGCGATGGTGGAGGTCAGCATGTCCAGTGACGATATGATCGGATTGTCAGGGCCAACCGGCTGGCTGGGATCAGCCGGCTGGTCGGGATCGGTCACCGTGACATTCACCGTCGCTCCGGAGGGAGTAAGGGAGGCCAGATTGCCATACCGGCCGAACCCTCCCTGCGGGTCAGATACGCCACAGGAGAGAATGCCGTAACAGTCGCCCAGCGAGATCGAGCCGGCTTGGATATCGAACTGGCCGGGACCGCCAATTCGATAACCGAGCTGACCCGCGAGGGGTGACGGCGCGTCCTGACTGTCCTGAAAAAGCGTTTGAACCACTGAGGGGTCGACCCAGGCAACCGTATCCGTCTCAAGCTGGCCGTAAGTTCTGCCGGGAGTATGATCTCCAGGATTGGTGTCAACCACTGCCTGACCGTTGACCAGGTGCAACACGGTGATCGGTTGTGCCAACGCCGAGAGAGTGGGTTGCTGCATCGGGCCGGCGAAGCCCAGTCGCCCGGTGGTTGGGTCATACACAAAGCCCGGATTAACACCGAGCGGCTGGCCGCTGGGGCTAATGGAAACTGAAAACAAGCCGGCAGTACGAATGGCGTAGTCCAGCCATTGGGCGGGAGTAAGGTTTGCGGGCAAGGTCAGGTTGGCGATGGCGGTCGGATTAACAGCCAGATTGAAGATATCATTCCATGAATTGCCCATGCCGACCGGCAGGTTCGCGGCGGGCAGACTGGGAATGGCGATGCCATAGGCAAACGAATACGAAGAGGCGTTGAAAATCTGGCCGGCCACGGAAATGGAGGTGACATCGCCGGCCTGCAGGTTCTGCCCGGAAAAACCGCAATTCACCATGCTGCCACCCACCGTGATTTCCGTCTCCTTGGTGGTGATGAGATTGAGGTTCTCCATGTTGCCCGAAATACTGATGCTCACGGGATTGGGATTGTTCAGTTCATCCGGCAAAACGGAGCCATTATCGGAGTCGAGGAAACTCAGACTGTTGACCCATCGGGTCAGGGAGCTGTCCGACATGAGCAATTCAGGGATTAAGCCGGGCGTATTGGGTGCGGACGCCAGACTACCGCCACCGGTGGTAGTGATGTCCAGGTTTTGATACGTCGAAGGAAACAAGGTCACGTTGTCTTGGAGGGTCACGCCACCAGAGCCGGCGGTGATGTCCAATATCGGCGGATAAATGACCGGAACGGGAGACGCCGCCAGCCGGGGAACGTTCAGATCGGTCAAATACACGCCGATGCCGGCCGTCAAATCAACCGAATCCTGCGAACCATAAGTAAAGAAATTATAAAAAGTCACCGGCTTTCCTCTTTGGGACGTGGTGGTGGTGTTAAAAAGTGCATTCGGGTTCCGTACCTCCGTCAAATAAATGTTTCCATTCGGCGCATTCACGGTCCAATTGCCGTCAATCAGACTTAGGGCGAAGGAGTTGCCGCCGCTCGGAACCCCCACGTCGTTGCCGGCGGTGATCGTTCCAAATCCATTGGCCAGCACATAATGCCCATAGACGTTGCCCCCGGCGGTAATCGTCACATTCCCCGGTTGCGTGCCAAAAGCGCCGGTGCCCGCATCGGCGCCAACGGTTGACCCGCTGGGATTATAGCTAATGACGTCTCCGCCGGCGTTGATGGTGACATTCCCTCCGGCCGAAGTGCTGATGCCGCCGACACCGAGAACCGGGTCAATGTAATAGTAGGGTGCGGCATTTAGGTAAAGAAACCCCGATGGATTTGACCCGGTGTTGACATCCCCGAACTGTGTCGTCACGTCAATGCTGCCGCCACCCGCGGTGGTGATACTGCCGGAGCCGGGGTTGACAATGCCGGGCGGGCCGGCCGTGCCCGACCAGCCCACCTGTACTTCATTGGCGGCCCAAAGATTGATGTCCCCGCTTTGGGTCTGGAGGGAGGCGGTGCCCCAGAGATAAATACCGTTGCCAGCCGTCAAATCAATTCCATTGCCGGCCGTCAAGCCCGGATCCTCCAAGGTTTGTGCCGATCCGATATTGATATTGTCGAGCGCGTGCAGGTCAATTTGCGAGTAGTTGGCAAGATCGCTCAAATTGAGCGTCGGGCTGTAGAAAGGAGTGGGAGAAGTGTCGGTCGCGGCAGACGAAAGGGTGATGTCGTAGGGATTGATTAAAAGCGCAAAATAGCTGCCGATGCTCGATTGCAGGCTACCAGTGGTGACTCCATTGCCAAAAATCTCAACGATGCCGTTCTGGCCGCCGGCAGTTCCCGAAACGGAAATGGTGGAGCCGGACGTGTCGGCGAACGTATTGGCCGATTTCAAAACGACAAATCCGCCGGCGCTGGGAGTGGTCGCAGTCGAATCGCCACTGGCGGAAATGGTGGAGCTGGCTCCCAAATTCAGACTATCGCTCGCCACCAGTTCGATGACGCCATTGACATTCTGGGCGGAATTGGCCTGGACCAATCCGTTCTGGTTGACCATATGGGCCTGGGCGGCAATGCTGCCGCCATCGGCGATCAAGTTACCTTCGTTGTCCACCGAACCTTGCGGCAGGGTGACTTGCGCGCTTAATCCGCGCCCATCGGGTGACGTGGAAACCAGGACTGTTTGACCGGCGTACAGGCCGATTTTGCCGCCGGGCGCTGAAATGGTGCCGTTGTTCTCAATGTCACTGGCAATCAGAAAGGCCGAGCCGCCGCCGGCAATGTTGATCTGGCCGTAGTTGACAATTTTGGCGGTGGGGGGCGGCGCGCTAAAGGACCAGGGGCCGCCGCTGGAAAGATTGAGCGCCGGTGTGGAAGCGGTGGTCATGACCAGACCATGGGCGCTGATGGCGGCCGAGCCGCCAATGTAAAAGCCATTCGCATTTTGCAACACCACATAACCATTAGCGTTGAGGTTTCCGAGGATTTGCGACGGGTTTACATCGTTGATTTGATTCCAAGCTATTGAGGAAGCGGAAGGCTGGATGAAGGTCGTGGTCTCGCCCGCGCCGATATTGAAACTTTGCCAGTTGATGACGGCGTTGGCGGAAGTCTGGTTGATGGTGAATTGCGAACCGGAAGTGCTGAAGGTGGCCGCGCCTTGAGCCACGGTGCCCCCGGTCGGGTTGGCGTGGAGGCGGAGAACATCACCGCCCCAAACCAACAGGAGGATGCTCAGTCCGGCAAGCCCGCGTCGACAGCGAGTAAGAACATGTTTCATGGCAACTCGTCCTTCATCCGCCAATATAGTGCGGGCGCGGTCGGAATAAATTTGTTTTTTGTGACATTCAGGTGACGAATCAGAATTGCGCTGTGAGCGCGAAATTAAAGAACGGTTGATAGGCCGACGTGGTGCCGGCGCTTAAAAGCGGCCAGGAGAAAAGGAATTCCGCCTGCCAGTGGGAGCCGACTGAGGCGGTCATGCCAAAGCCCGTGCCCCAAAGTGGGGTACTCGCCGGACTGCCCTGGGGATCCAGCAAAAAAACGCGGGCATAATCCATGTAGGCCGAGCCGCGAACGGTCAGCGGCTCTCCGTCATGGAGGGCGCCGACGATATGCGGCGGAGTTTGCTCCTCCAACGAGAGATGCCAGCCGGCGTCCCCGAAAACCTCGCCTTCGTGATAACCCCGGACGCTGTTCACACCGCCTGCACCAAATTGTTCGCCGCTGATCAAAGGCTCGCTGGCCCATTGGCCGTCCGCGCGAACTGATGTTGACCAATCATGGATGACAACTTCCCGCGAGAAGCTGGGATTAATGACGATCCAATATCCGGAGGATTCCTGGGAACCCGTGATTTGTTGAACGGATTTGACGCCGGTATAAAAGGTGGTGTTGGTGCTGCTGCCGATCGTGGTGTGGCTGTCGAACCAGAGGTTGGCGCTTAAACCCAGCCCGAAGGTGTAAGTACCGAGGGGATCCTTCCAACTGGCGTCATAATGGAGCGACAACGGCAAATATTCGATACGACTCACCGTGGCTGGCACGGCCGAGGGGACCAAGCTGGTGATCGGCGGAAGAATGGGATTGCCATTCGCATCAAAATTTGTCTGGGTGATGGTGAAGATGTTTGTCTTGAAATTCCCGACATCATAAGTCTTGAAATCCACACCGCCGGAAAAGCCCGACTGAAAATTCTCCGAAGCCGGCAAGGGAAGGTTTAGATGGCCGCCGATGTCTTCGTTTACGGACGGTGATTCCTCAACATCCTGCTCGCCGATGGAAGGGTTTTGCCCGTTCATCGTGACTTGCCTGGTAAGGAGGGTCGTCAACCCGGGGTCAATGGTCGCGCGGCTGCCAAAGAAAGTCAGTTCCGGCTGGCCGGTGGGCGGCGGCAGATTGAATTTTCGCGTGGCTTCACTGTAACCAAAGTTGCCGGGATTGTTCGCCACCAGGTTTTCGATGGGTTCCGGGCTGCCGAGCGCCAGGCGGTAAAAGGCGCTGTAGTTGGCAACCGATGGCTCATCATAAAAGTGCCACTGGTTTCCCTGTTTGTAGGTCTCGGGCGAGAGACCGTATTGCACTCCCAGTGAATGATCCCGCTGCCAGAGATTGTCAACAATCGCGGAGCCATTCAAGCGCAACTCCGGGGTGCCGGGCGAAGCTTGATTGTTTAATTCGAGTTTGGCGTGAACTGGGAGGCGGTCCTTGACGTTGAGGGTGAGTTCGCTGGTGCCCGGTTCGGGGCCGGGGCCGATGACCGGGTAGATTTGCCGGTCCTGATTGGCGTTGGCGCGGTTCAGTTCGGCATTGAAGATCGGGCCGTTGAGCACCGTGTTGGTGTGCAGGCTGGGCAACGAGCGCATCACGTTGTTGGAACTGAAGTAGTGGTTGCCGGCCACTTTGATGTCCGCCAACCGGCCCTCCAGAACCTGTAACTTCACGGTCGCATTGGTGAGTTTCTGCTGCGGCACATTGACGGCCACCGTCACATAACCGCGCTCATGGTACGCCCTGCCCAGTTCGGTCACCACCGTCTCAATTCCGTCAAAGCCGACGTTGGTGCCGAAAGCGCCGTCAATGTTGGTGATCGCCTGGCCGAGCGCCGGCGGCGGAAGGATGGTGTTGCCGTCAACCAGATACTTCTGTACCTCGAACCGGGGCCCGGTGTTCGTGGAAACCACGTGCACCCGGGTGTCTTTGGCCTCGCTTTCCAGTTCGGACATCTTCGAGTGCATGGCGGCCATCGCTTCGGCCATCTCATTATAATCGGCTCGCGTTGCCACCACGTTGGTTGCTGGCGGAATCGCATTTGTGACACCAGCGGCAATGGCAGGGGTGGCGGCGGTCGGCGGTCGGGAGACGATTTCCATGCCGTTGCTGAAAGCGAGGTAACGCTCGCCCGCCACCACGATCTGGGGAATCGCTGTTTGGGCAACGTTGAACGTGACGCTGCCGTCGGTGATTTCCTCCGGCACGAAGGCAATGCTCACCGCCGGGTAGCCTTGGTCGTGGTATTGCGATTGCAAGGCCGAGGCGGCTTTCACTATTTCGTCCAGACTGATGTTCCTGCCGGTATAGGGGGAGAGCAGGGAGGACAGGGTGTTTGTCGGCAGCAACGGGCTGCCTTCAACGACATAGGCCCGGACTTCAAAATGGGGAGCGGCACTGTTGGTCAGCAAGGCAGCTGGAGAAATGGAGGAAGAAACAGGTTCGGCTGCCAGCACACCTGGCGTCCCGCAACAAATAAACCACAACAGCAAGAGGGCCCGGCTGCGCCCGAGCGTCATGAAAAGCGGGGAACGTCGGTCGGTCATACGCACTCGCTCAATGCCCCGGGCGGCAACGTCAGGACCGAAGCAGTTTTCATTCTCGGCTGATCATTATCGGGCAGCCCGGACCCGGACGCCGATGGGCACGGCCGGTTCTTCCCTGATGAACTTGGGGCGGAGTTGAGGACGGACAAAATGATCAAATTCATTGCTGGTAATAACACATCGGCACGGGGCTCTCCCGCAATTGGTGTCGTTGGCGACACCGGCACCATTGTCATCCACCCCAAAGACGAAAAATCCACGGCATCGACAACCGCGGCCGGTTCGGTGGCGAGTGCCTGAAGATTCACGTCCGGGAAAGCTGGGCCACTTGTATTACGGGCCTTTGTCGGAATTGTGACAATCCGGAAACAAACGGACGCGGGGACTGAAAAACGTTGAAATATCCGAAGCGGATGGCCGTGCGTTGAGACCGGCTTTTTTCCTGCCTTCGCGGATATTATAACCCGCCCGGCGGCGGAAAAATCGGATGATGGGTTGGGAAACAAGTTTCAGGCATTTTTCACAACCGACACGGTTTCGTAACACCCATCTCCTAACGTGACGGCGCGCCAGTCCATAATACAATACATAACACCCGGGAGGGTGAGAACGAGAGCCCGGCAATCCGGAAAGATGGTGCGTGGGGTTGCACCCTGGGGAAGACGCGCATTTCAGGCCATGGAATGGATCAGAAGCCGCCATCGCCCGGACCGGAAAGTGAAATTGGAAAAAAGAATGAAAAAAACGGAGCGCATTTACGAACCTCATCTGGCCGTTCGGGAATTTTCCGTGCCTCCCGGTGGCGAATGGTCACCCCGATCACCTGGTTGGTCGCTGATTCAAATCGGTCGCGGAACCGGTTATTTCCTGCAGCCGCAATCGAGCCTGGAACTTGAAACGGGAACGGCGCTTTTGGTGGCCGGCCCGACGCAGGGGAGCATTCGTGCCAGCCAGCTGGGGGGGATGTTCCTGTATTCGTTCGGTGTCACCCCGGCGCGCCTCACCGGCTTGATCACCATGGGGGAACAGGATTTTCTCGAACAGGCGGCGTTCCGGAAGGAATTTTCCCCGCGCATCCTTTCGCCACGCGACCCCGTGGCGATGAAAATGGGGGAACTCTGCGCCGGCGGGAACTCCAGCGAGTTGTTGTTTCGGCTGAATCTGCTGCAACTGTTTGTCGGGGTTTTTGGCAATGAATTGCAACAGGCCACTTCCAATTGGGAGTCCGCCGATGCCCGGCAGCGATTGCAGGTATTACTGGAGCGGACCCCGTCGGCGGAATTGCTGGAAATGAGTTTCGACGAACTGGCGCGAAGAACCCACTGCACTTCACGGCACCTGAGCCGGCTTTTTCGCGAACTGGTGGGCATGTCCTTTCGTGACAAGCGCGCCGAACTTCGGCTGACGCGCGCCCGTGACCTGCTCGCCACGAGCCGGTCCAAAGTGGTGGAAGTGGCCCTGGAGAGCGGTTACAAATCCTTGAGTTTGTTCAATCTGATGTTCACCCGCCATTTTGGAACCAGCCCCGGCCGGTGGCGACAGAAATATCGGGACAACGGCGGCGGCAAAGACAGCCGGAATAAAAGGGTGCAGCCGTTTGCGATTTAGAGCGTCCGCCCGGTCAAGAATGATCCGCAGTCCCCGCCAGCCGCCGGCCTGGCGGAGGCAATTTGCGTTGAATCCCGTTCAATGGATTGTTTCAAAATCGTCGCAATTCCGACACATGGCGGTCACACCCCGGCTCTAGTTTTTAAGCCGATGATTGTTGAACGACACCTCATCTTGCAGGAGTTGACGTTGCCGTCCTCCACCGAATGGCTTCCCGGCTGCAGCGGGTGGGTGATGGCGCGCGTGGCGGCGGGCACGGGCTATTGGTTGCAACAGGGGGTCGAACCCCGGCAGCTGACGGCCGGTGACGGTTTGATCGCCACCCGCAATGTCAGCGGCGTCATTCGTGCCAGCCAGCTCGGTCCACTGAAGCTGCAATTTTTCACCGTCCAACTGCAATACCTCAACGGCGTGCTCACCGTGGCGGAATGGCAGCGACTGGAGGTCGCCCCGGACAATCCGGCCCCGTCCGTTTCCATTTTTACCGCCGGAGAACCCATCGGACAAAAATTCATGAGGCTGGCCGATCAAACCCACAGCCATCGGCTGCCCATGAGGTGCGCGTTGCTGCAACTTTGGGCCAATGCCGTGGCCGGCTTTTTGCCGGCACCGGCTTCTGCCACCGGCAGTGGCCATAAACTCCGCGATCATGTCCGGGAGCTGGTGGGGCAAATGACCGAGGCCGAACTGGCCGAACGTTCCCTGACGGAACTGGCCGGGCAGCTCCATTGCAGCGAACGCCATTTCAGCCGCCTGTTTCGCGAGGAATTCGGCGTGCCTTTCCATGCCCGCCAAATCGAACTGCGCCTCCAGCGCGCGCGTCAGTTGCTTGCGGATTCCAACGCCAAAATCATCAACATCGCCTACGACAGCGGCTGCCGGCATCTCGGCCTGTTCAACGCCATGTTCAAAAAACGCTTCGGTCTGACACCCGTCGAATGGCGCCGGCAATCCGTCCATAAAAATCTTCCGCTTTCCCAGCCAGATCATCTCTCCCGGTTGACGCAGCGTGCGGTGGTCTGGATCGCGTCCCTCGGCCTCTATTTCATTTCTTATGCTTGTGTCCATGCCTCCGCCAAATGAACCAGCAATGGCAGCCGGCGTGTTTGCCACGGTGCCAGTACCCGGTTCCCGGCCGTCCGGAGCCGGATTGTTACCTATTTGTAACCTGCGTCCCAAAGTCATTGATATAAACTGCAAAAGCAGCGTCATGTGTGTGGCCCAATCCAGAGCAGGGTTTCATGAACCGCCACCGGGTTCCGGTGGCGCGATTCTGTCGTTACCGGGCCGGCGTGGCCGCAAGTTTGACCGGAATTTTTACGACCCGAAATCGTCCTTGAACCGAACCTCAACCCCATCTTTATAACCGCCATGTTTGTTCAACCCCTGTTTGCCGCCAATGCCGCGGTGTATGCCATCCAGAACGCCACTCCCGAGGGCAAAGTCACCGTTGTGGTGCTGCTGGTCCTGTCGCTGTTCAGTTGGACGATCATCATCACCAAGTTCCGCCAGTTGCTGATCGCGCGCAAGGCCACAAAAAAATTCTTTGCCGCCTACAGCTCCACGCGTGATCCGCTGGACATCCAGCGCAAGGGCGAGGAATACGACGGTGCGCCCGCCTACCAGCTTTACATTCGGGGCGCGGATGAACTGGCGTATCAGTTGAAAAACAACCCGATGCAGGTCGAAGTCGTTGCCCCCCCCGCTCCGGCGGAGGGCGAGGAACACACCAACACGGATTTTCTGGCCCGGTCCACGGCCGTGAAGGTCAGCATGGCATCGTTCGAAGCGGTAAAAGTGATTCTGGAGGAGGCGGCTGGTGCGGAGGCGATGGCGTTGGAGAAGGGGATGATTGTGCTGTCCACGGCGGTGGCGGGCGGGCCGTTCATCGGATTGTTGGGAACCGTCTGGGGCGTCATGTCCACCTTCGCGGGCATCGCCGAAAGCAAGGCCGCCACGCTCACGGCCATGGCGCCCGGTGTGGCGGCCGCCCTGGTGGCCACGGTCACCGGTCTGCTGGTGGCCATCCCGGCCATGTTTGCCTACAACTTCATGGTCACCACCATCCGCGCCATCACCCAGGAACTGGACGGATTTGCCAGCCGTTATGCCAACCAGATTGAACACGTCTATGTGGATCACCGTCCGCTGGCCGAGGAAATTCGGAACGCCAACGAAGTCCTCGCCGGACGCATCGTCGGCGCGTTAAAGAACAACGAAGCCACCACGTTGGTCGAATCATGAAGAAGTGTTCCAAGTCGGCGCACGCGTCGTTGACGGAGTTGAACATTACGCCGCTGCTGGACCTGGCGTTCGTGTTGTTGGTGATTTTCATCATCACGACCATTCCGCCGGTCAATGACATGGATTTGAAGCTGCCCACCGCGGCCAAGCATCTCAAGGACCCGCCGCGCAAGGCCACTTACATTACCGTTCAGGCCAACGGCACGATGTATTTGAACCAGAAGCAAATTGCCAGTGCCTCCGACATGCTGCAAACCCTCATCGGGCTGCGCGTGAATGACCCGGACCTGAACGTCATCATTCGCGGCGACAGCCAGACCAAATACCGGCAAATCCGCGCCGCGTTGGATGTCTGCCAGCAGGCCAACCTGCCCAAGGTGGACTTGCAAACCGTAGCCGCCGATGGGAAATAACATGCTGCCGCAGACCCAGGCGCGCAAAAAGCGCAACTCGTCGAAGGTGAACCTGCTCATCTCGTTCACCTTCCACGCGTTGATTGTGGTGGTGGGGCTCTATTTCGCCGCGCGCGGAGGATTGCTGGGCAAGCAAATCCAGAAAATCTCGGTGGAGATGATCAAGGAAAAACCGCCCGAGAAGCCCAAGGTGGTCGAAAAGCCGAAGGTCGAGCTTCCCAAGGAGGCGCCCAAGCTGGCGGCCGCGCCCAAAGTCGAGGCGCCCAAGGAAGCGCCGCCGCCGGAGGCGGGTCCGCCCACGGTGGCGCCGCCGGCGGCCGAACTGCCGTCGTTTGTGTTTGAGGGTGGCAAGACGGTGGAAAGCAGCTCCGATCCGGTGCAATTGTACAAAGGATTGCTCGAATATGCGTTTCGTTCCAAGTGGGACCGGCCTGAGAATTTGCACGATGACGATTATGTGGCGGAGATCAGGGTGACGGTGGATCGGAGCGGGCAGATCAGCGGTGTGGAGTGGCTCAAAGGGTCGGGCAATCCGCTGTGGGACAATTCGGTGCACCGGGCGATTGCGGCCATGACGAAAATGGACAGTGCGCCGCCCACCAATTTCCCGCCCAGTGTGGTCATCCGCTTTGATGTGCAGCAGGAAACCGAACCGGTACTGCAATGAAAAAGACGTCCCACAGCCATCACAGTTCGTTGAGCGAATTGAACATCACGCCGCTGCTGGACCTGGTGTTTGTGCTGCTGGTCATTTTCATCATCACCACGCCGCAGATGATGAACAATCTGGAGATGACACTGCCGTCGGGCAAGCCGCCGCCCAAAAGCAACCAGCCCAAACCCAAAAACAACATGATTGTGGTCGACGCCAAGGGGCAAACGTTCCTCAACGACGAATTTGTCACCATCCCCCAGCTCCGCGACAAGCTTCAGCAATTGCAGACGGACAATCCGGACTTGAGCGTGGTGGTCAAGGGCGCCGACGCGGTGGATTATCAGAACATGATCTACGTGCTGGACGTGCTCCGCCAACTGGACATCACCAAGGTCGGCCTCGCCACCGAGGGAGTGGCCTCGCAGTAAACGGGTCAGGTGGTGAATCGGTTTGCTGGTTCGCAGCCCCATCATTCCCCACCGTTGTTGCCGCTCCGGCGCTCCCAGCGGCGCGGCGCGCGTTCCGGCGGTGAGGTGTCGATTTTCGCGTAGTAGGTGTCTTCGCCAAAACGCGCATCGGCTTCCAGCTGCAATTTCAGCGACGGTGTGACGCTGAACCGCTCGTTGGTATCCATAAACACAATCTCGCCGCCGGGCCGCATGAAACACAACAGCAACGGACATTTGCCCGGAAACGCGGCAACGAGTTCGCGCACAGCATCCAAGTGTTCCGGTTTCAGATGCGCCGTGTGCAGGCGCAGGTGGACCTGCTTCGTGAATTTCCTCGGCGCATCCTCCAGCGGCATGATTTCCTGCGGGAAAATTTTCGGGCGCTCGTCACCGGTGTTGACCTCGCCCACAACCAGAATCGCCAGGTTCGGTTTCAACAACTCGCGGTATTTCTCGTAATTCTCGTTCATGCAGAGCACCTGCACGGAACCTTCGAGGTCTTCGAGCGTGACCATCGAATACGGCTTGCCGCTCTTCTTCGATACACCGTTCTGCACCGCCGCAATCAACCCGCCAATCCGCGTCAGGCTGCGATTCGGCAACTCCGCCAGCTTGGCGGTGTTGGCCAGCGCGTATTTTTCCAGGATCGGGGCGAACGGTGTCAGCGGATGGCCGGTGACGTAGAAGCCCAGCAATTCCTTCTCGTGGGCCAGCAATTCGTGCTGCGGCCACTCGGGTAGATTGCTGATGGCCTCCGGCATCGGCGGCGCCTTTTCCTCCAGGGCCCCAAACAGTGAACTTTGGCCTTTCTGTTTGTCGGAAAGGATGCTCGCGGCGCGCGAAAGCGTGCGCTCGATTTGCGCGAACAGCGTCGCGCGCGTCTGGCCGAAGGAGTCGCACGCGCCGGATTTGATAAGCGCCTCCAGAATTTTCCGGTTCACCGTGCGGCCATCCACGCGCCCGCACAAATCCGAAAGCGAGGTGAATTTTCCACCTTCATCCCGCGCCTTCAGGATCGTTTCCACCGCCACTTCACCGACGCCCTTGATGGCCGCCAGGCCAAATCGGATGGCCTTGCCTTCGCGCGCCGGCGCAAAATACACCTGGCTTTCATTCACGTCCGGGCCGAGCACTTCGATGCCAAAATTCCGCGCTTCATTGATGTACTGGCTCAACTTGGCGGTGTCCGCCATGTCGTTGGTCATCATCGCGCAGAAAAATTCGACCGGATAGTTCGCCTTCAAATAGGCGGTCTGGTAGGCGACGATGGCGTAGGCGGCCGCGTGCGATTTATTGAAGCCGTAACCGGCAAATTTTTCCAGCAAATCGAAAATCTCGTTCGCCTGCGTTTCCGGAATCCGGTTTGTTTCCTTGCAGCCCTTGACGAAAACGGCGCGTTGCTTGGCCATTTCCTCCGGCTTCTTTTTTCCCATGGCGCGCCGCAACAGATCCGCGCCGCCCAGCGTGTAACCCGCCAGCACCTGCGCGGCCTGCATCACCTGCTCCTGGTAAATCAAAATGCCATAGGTCTCACGGGCAATCGGTTCGAGCAGCGGATGCTCGTATTCAATCTTCACCTCGCCATGCCGGCGTTTGATGAATTCTGGAATCAGCTCCATCGGCCCGGGCCGGTAAAGCGCCACGAGCGCGGTGATGTGTTCAACGGAACTGATTTGAAATTTGCGGCACAAATCGCGCATCCCGCCGGATTCCAACTGAAATACCCCGAGCGTTTCCGCGCGGTTGAGCAGGTCGTAGGTTTTCTGGTCGTCAAGTGGCAGATGGTCGATGTCAATTTCAACGCCATGCGTGCGTTTGACCGTTTCACAGGTGTTGCGGATGACGGTGAGGGTCTTCAACCCGAGAAAATCCATCTTTAACAGGCCGAGATCGCCGACCGGATTCATCGCGTACTGCGTGACCAGTGTGCCGCTGTCGTCCTGTTTGAGCGGGAGCAGGTTCACCAGCGGCTGGTCGCCAATGACGACGCCGGCGGCATGGACGGAGGCGTTGCGCGTGATGTCTTCAAGGATGAGCGCGGTGTCAATCAATTCACGCGTGACGTCCTCGGTTTGGTAGGCCTCCTTGAATTCCGGCGATTGTTTGAGCGCCTTTTCCAGCGTCATCTTCAGGTCGAATGGAATCATTTTGGCGAGCCGGTCGCATTCGCCATAGCTCAACCCCATCACACGGCCCACGTCGCGCACCACGGATTTGGCGCCCATGGTGCCGAAGGTGATGATTTGCGCGACCGCGTCGCGGCCGTATTTTTCGCGGACGTATTCAATGACATCCGCGCGCCGGTCATCGGCAAAATCGATGTCAATGTCGGGCGGATTGACGCGTTCGGGATTCAGAAACCGTTCGAACAGCAGGCCATAACGAATGGGATCCACGTTGGCAATCTCAAGCAGATAAGTGACCAGCGAACCGGCAGCCGAACCGCGCGCCACGCAGGCGATGCCGTGTTCGCGACCGTAGCGGATAAAATCCGCGACGATGAGGAAATAACTGATGAACCCGGTCTTTTCGATGACCTTGATCTCGAGTTTCAGCCGCTCCATGACGACTTTGATGGCGGCCGCGACGGCGGGATCGTTTATCGTAGGACAGGCATCTTGCCTGTCTCCATTTTTGTTTTCGGAAGTTTGAGACAGGCGCGACGCCTGTCCTACGGGGTAAGTCGGCAGCCGCGTCGGATCATCAATGCCTTCGACAACGAATTCCTTCCCCTCGGCTTTGGCGTGAATCGTGTAGCGCCGGAACAAACCTTCCGCCAGGAGTTTGCGCAGGTAACCTTCGCGCGTGAAATGTTCCGGTGGGTGGAACACCGGATAATGCAGTTTGCCAAACTCGATCTCGACGTTGCATTTCTCAGCCACCTCGAGCGTGTTTTTTACCGCCTCGGGCGTTTCCGCAAAGCGCGCCTTCATTTCCTCGGCGGTTCGCAGGTAAAACTGCTCCGGCTCATAGCGCATCCGTTTGGTGTCGGCGAGCTGCGTTTGCGTGCCGATGCAAATCAGGCAATCGTGCGCATGCGAATGGCTTTTTTCAACGTAATGAACGTCGTTTGTCGCCACGAGCTTGAGTCCGAATTCCTTTGCCCATTGAATTAAATGGCGGTTGACCCTGGCCTGTTCGGCGATGCCGTGGTTCTGGAGTTCGAGGTAATAATTCTCCGGGCCAAGTGTCTGTTTGAACCAGTCCACCGCCTCGCGCGCCTTGTCCGGCTGGTCCTTGAGAATCCAATCCGGCACCTCGCTGGCGAGACAGCCCGAGAACGCAATCAACCCGTCCTTGTGCGCGGCCAGCAGTTCCTTGTCGATGCGCGGTTTATAATAATAACCGCTCAGATGCGCCTCGGTGGTGAGTTTGATCAGATTTTTGTAGCCGGCGACGTCCTTGGCCAGCAACAGCAGATGATGATATACGTCGCGTCCGCCGCTGCCGGTTTTCTTTTCCAGCCGGCTGCCGGGCGCCACATAAACCTCGCAGCCGATGATGGGTTTGATGCCCCGGTCCCGCGCCTCTTTGTAAAAATCAATGACGCCATGCATTGCGCCGTGGTCGGTGATGGCCAGCGCGGGGAATTTCAGTTCACGGGCCTTGTCCACCAGCCGGTCCAGCCGGCAGGCGCCATCGAGCAGGGAATACTCGGTGTGCAGATGCAGATGAACAAAGTCCGCGTGCGACATGGAGGCAGTTTAACTTCCTACCGCGAAGACACCAAGACGCAAAGATTTGAAAAATCAACGAAGAGGATGGGCCCCCCTTAACGTAGCCACGTGGCAAAAACGTTTCACAACGCCGGCGATGCGTCCTGATCTGCTGGCCGTTGGCGACCTTTTGCCAATGGCGGAAATCAAAATAAAAACGCAGCGTCGGCCACCCAAACCGTGACACGGACAGACTTTGTGGAATTACTATGGACTGCCTCCTTTTCGAGTATTGCTTTTCAGAGCAAGGAATCGTTTTTCAACAAGGTTCCAGCTTAACCACGCAAATAAAAGTGTTACTGGTACAGCGAGAATAAAAATAGCCAAGGGATGTCTCAACGTTGCGTTCATGGCCAGCATCTGTTGAACGGGGAATGCGTAAAGATAAGTGCCATATGAAAGATCCGTCTTTTCAGCCCAACTTGAAAGTATCAGCTTGGGTTCGTATGCAAGCCACAAAATGCAGTAACCACCCGCAATTGGAAAAACAACTGAAAACCAAGGCCTGAATTGACTGGTGACCAACAAAAACACCAGGCAACCGCAGGCAATAAGTTTGGAAAAAGGTATCTTATCTTGCCAAAGCCAGATGGTTACACCCGTGAGAAAGCATATCAAACACTCGTCAAACTGACTGATGCCATGGAACAAACCCAAAACGTAAACCGCATAACCGAGCAAAGCGGCCAAAAAAATCAGGAACCGCCGTTTAAATAATCCAAACAACCCAATAACCAAGACAATTGAATAACAGAAGAATTCCACCGAAATTGTCCATAACGATGCGTTGGCCATGATGGGAAATGGATTCCCAGCAAAAATACCTCGATAGTAAATACTGTCGGTGGTCAACAACAGCAAGTCTCGCAGCAGTAACAACAACCAATTAACTGGATGCACAACTGCCGCCCTGAATTCAGGGCAGAACGCCCAAATCAAAGCCGCTGAAAATCCCATGGCAACAATGAACCCCGGGTAAATTCTCAATACCCGCTTCATAAAATAATCCTGCATGGACCTGGAGCGCAGCCAACTGGCAGTGACGAGAAGGCCGCTGATTAAAAAAAACAGATCCACAGCCACACCTCCGGACGATTCCTGCCGGTGAGTCCAGGTGGAAAGCGGCTCTTCTCGTGTATCTCCTCCGGGTCCTAGCGCCACTGGAAACGAATGAGAGAAAATGACCATCAAAGCCAGAAACAGCCGTATGATATTTAGATTATTGTTTTTACGGCTGGCGATTTGGCTCCCGAGACTTGTCACAGTTTCAAGATAATTCCAATTAAGAGTAAAAGGTATTCCCAGTTTATTAAACAATAAAGCAAAGGAGTCTTTAAACTCGACACACCATAGCACGACAGAGAATCCGCCCGGCCATTTTTAAAATTCCCATCACCTCGGCGGGGGCCGGCCGGTGATGGCGAGCCCGGGAAATTTCAGTTCACGGGCCTTGTCCACCAGCCGGTCCAGCCGGCAGGCGCCATCGAGCAGGAAATACTCGGTGTGCAGATGAAGATGGACAAAGTCCGCGTGCGACATGGAAACAGTTTAACTTCCCACCGTGAAGACACCAAGAAACAAAGTTTTTGAAATCATCCTCTGCCAACGCGAAAGCAACGGGTTTGACGTTGTGTTGGCGCGAGGAATTGACTACTTTCCGTGACGGAGGGCCGAATCCGGAACCGTGAGAAAAAAAGTTCAACCGAACCGTGAAAAAAAGGTTTTGCCGCCGGCGGGTGGCAACAACCCGTTTCACGTTTTGCCGCCGGGCGACGCCATTCCCCGGGAATGCAACGCCTTCATCGAATGCCCGATGCGGAGCAAGATCAAATACGAACTGGACAAGATTTCAGGCTTCCTGCAAATCAGCCGCGTCCTGCACAGCGCGGTGCATTATCCGAGCAATTATGGGTTCATACCACAAACCTACTGCGAAGACCACGATCCGCTGGACATCCTGGTATTGTCCCAGGAGCCGGTGACGCCCGGGTGCGTGATGAAGGCGCGCCCCATCGGCATGTTGCGCATGATTGATCAGGGCTTGGAGGATATCAAAATCATCGCCGCGCATACCAATGATCCGTTCTTCGAAAATTACACTGACATTGCCCAGTTGCCGCCCCACGTGCTGCGCGAGATTCACCACTTTTTTGAGATTTACAAGGAACTGGAAAAGGCCGACCTGCCGCAGGTGGGGAATTTTCAGGACCGCTACGCTGCGTATCGCGCCATCCGCACCGCGCTGGCCCAATACCAGCAACATCGCCGTCAACTGCTCAAGGGCGAATTTCCGGATACGTGAGGAAAGCGCGCGTGTGACCGGAGCCCGTTCGCACCGGGCAGCGCTTGCAGGACATGGACTGGATGTTTCCCCGACGGTTTAATCTCTGCCGTGCCGATGGCTTTACTCCTGGTCCGTGACGGTGTCGTGGAACTTGAGGATGTCGCCCTTTTCATCCTTCAACTCGGCTTCCTTGAACTTGATGGCGGTGCGCGGATGCTGGTTCAACATGCCGGTGAGCAGATACGGCAGGTCGTAACCCCATAACAATTTGGCGCGCATCGATTCGATGTGGTTTTGCACGCAGTCGAGCACGGGGCGGAGCTTGTATTTGGGATTGTGAAGAAAGCTGATGAGCAGTTCCATCGGGCAATTGCCCGCGCCCCGGCCCAAGCCGGCCATGGTGGCGTCGAGAAAGTTGGCGCCGAGGATGATCCCTTCAATGGTGTTGGCGAAGGCCAGCTGCATGTTGTTGTGCATGTGCACGCCCACTTCCTTGCCCGACGCCTTGCAGTAATGCTGGTATTTTTTCACCAGGTATTGCACCCGCTCGCTGTACAGTGCGCCGAAACTGTCCACGACATAAATCGCCTGCGCCTCGGACGTGGCCAGCATTTCCAATCCCTCGTCCAGCTCGCGCTCCGGCACGGCGGAAACGGCCATGAGATTCACCGTCGTCTCGTAACCCTTGTCGTGCGCGTCCTTGACCATGTCCAGCGCGGTGGGAATCTGGCTGATGTAAGTGGCCACGCGGATCATGTCCAGCACGCTGTCCTTTTTCGGCAGGATGTCCTCGTGATAATCGCAACGTTCGGCGTCGGCCATCACCGTCAGCTTGAGATCGGTCGGGTTGTCGCCGACGATGCGGCGGAGGTCGTCCTCGACACAATATTTCCAGCAGCCATGTTCGCCCTGCTTGATGCCTTTGCGCGACGCCTTGTAACCCAGCTCCATGTAATCCACCCCGGCGGCCACACAGGTGTCGTAAACCATCTTTACGATTTTGTCGTTGAAATGATGGTTGTTCATCAGCCCGCCATCGCGAATGGTGCAATCGAGGACCTTGATCTCCGGCCGGTACGAAAGCCAGCGGCTGGTGGCTGTGTCTTTGGGTTTGGTTGTTTTCATGGTTGCCAATCATCGGCGACATGCCGGGTCTTGAGTCTGCCCTGAAATCAGCGGGAATGGACAGTAGAAACTGGCCGTATTTTGACACACTTTTTGCCCTGCGCAGGAGCAAAAAACGTCCGCCTATTTACGGAAGAAATCCTGGATGACCTCGGCCACGTGCTGGATCTGCGCGTCGGTCAGTTCCGGATAGATTGGCAGGCTGAGACATTCGCGCGCGGCCTTTTCAGCGACGGGAAAATCCCCGGCCCGGTGGCCAAGACCGGCGTAACACTTTTGCAAATGTAACGGCACCGGATAATGCAACGCGCACCCGACGCCGTTGGCTTCGAGGTGTTTTTTGAGTTCGTCCCGGCGCGGATGGCGCACGACGTAAAGGTGATAGGCGCTTTCAGCGTAACCGGCCTCGCGCGGCAGTTGCAGCGGCGTGCCGGCCAGCAGTTCATGATAACGATGCGCCACCCGACGCCGTTCCGCCGTCCATTTGGCCAGATGCTTCAGTTTCACGCCCAGCACCGCGCCTTGAATGCCTTCCATGCGATAATTGTATCCGACTTCATCGTGATAATAGCGCACGGTCGAGCCGTGCTCGCGCAAGGAACGGGCGCGCTGGTCAAAGGCGGCGTTGTTCGTCACCAGCGCGCCGCCTTCGCCGCAGGCGCCGAGGTTTTTACCGGGATAAAAACTGAAACAGGACAGGTCGCCGAACGTGCCGACGATTTTGCCTTTGTATTTCGCGCCGTGCGCCTGGGCCGTGTCTTCGACCAGCGGCAATTTGTGCTTTTTGCAAATCGCCAGGACCGGGTCGAGGTCAAACGGATGACCGTAAAGATGCACCGGCATGACCACCTTGGTTCGCGGCGTGATGACGCGCTCGATGAGTTTCGCGTCAAGGTTGAACGTGGCGTCGTCGACGTCGACATAGACCGGCTTGGCGCCGACATAGGAAATCGCCCAGCTGGTGGCGACAAAAGTGAACGGCGTGGTAATGACTTCATCGCCGGGGCGGACGCCGAGCAGCAGCATGGCCACGTGCAACGCCGACGTGCCGCTGTTGAATCCGGAACAATGTTCAGCGCCGACATAATGGGCAAAGTCCTTTTCAAATTGCGCCACATCCGGGCCCAGGCAGAAGGAACAGTTATCGAGCGTGCGTGCGATGACGGCGTCGAGGTCTTTACGAAGGCCACGGATTTGCGCGGGCAGGTCGAGATACGGAATCGGGTTCATCTGGGGAGTTCAAGGTTCTCAGCAAAACATCATAAATTCGGCGGGCAATATGCCGTCGGCGGTCAAATAAGGCGAGCAGTTTGTCGCGGATGGGAAAAATTTTGTTGTGGAGACACGCTAACGCCCAAGGGAGCCGGCGGGCCTTGTTTATTATACACTTGCCGGGAATGGCGGCGTACAACGCGCCGGCAATGCCCCGGTCTCCAACTGCGCCGCCAGCCGGCGGCGAAAGGCCAGATGCCGCAGGCGCGTCATTTCCACGAGCGGACGCCAGACGAAGTGAACCAACTGGTGCCGGATGAGAAAGCGCCAGAGCCGGTTCGAACGTTTGTAAAGATAACAGCCGGCAAAGTAGGCAGGCAAGGCCGACAGTTCGGCTGGCTTGCGCCGCCAGATGGACGCGTGCGAAAACAGCCGCCGGTAAAGCCAGTCGTAGCCGAGCAACAATTCATCGGGGGTCATCTGCTTCGGCAGGAAGACGACGTGTGCGGTGTCGTATTTTTCCCAATCGCGGTGCAACAATCGGCCTTCGGCCTCCAGTTGCCGGAAGAGCGGCGTTCCCGGATAGGGCGTGAGAATGTGAAATGTGGCGCATTCCATCCGGTTCTGCTCGATCCATTGCACCAGCGTCGTAAACGTGTCCTTCCGGTCACCGTCGAATCCGACCACAAAACTGCCGTTCACCTGAATGCCGTGCTCGTGAAAAAGGCGGACGCGCCGGGCGTAATCCGCTGCGCGCGGAGTGCGTTTGCGCGCGTCCGCGAGATTTTGGTCGGTGAGCGACTCAAATCCGATGAACACGCCGGTGCAACCGGCCAGGGCCATTTCCCGCACCAGCGCCGGTTCGTTCGTGACGTCCAGCGTCACCGCCGCACTCCAGATTTTTTTCGCCGGCCGCAGGGCGCGACAAAGCTCACGCAGATAGTCGGGCCGGGAACCGAGGTTGTTGTCAATGAACACGGCGTAAGGCTGGCTGTCGGCCTCGAATTGCCGGCGGATGTCTTTGGGTTCACGCACACGATAGGGCATCCGCAGGCCGTTGGTGGAGAGATAGCAAAAACCACAACGGTTATGGCAGCCGCGCGTGGCAATGAGGCTGGTTGTCGTCAGAAAACTTCTGCGCGACAGCAAATCCCGCCGGGGCAACGGGTCGAGGGCGTAAGGCCGCTCGTAAGTCGCCTCGTAACGCGGTTTCAGCCTGCCCCGCTCGATATCGCGCAGAATTTCCGGCCACAGCTGAACGCCATCGCCGATGGCCAGCGCATCCGCATGTGGCGCCATTTCATCCGGACACGCTTGCGCGTGCAGTCCCCCCAGAATCACTGTGCTGCCCTGGGCGCGATACCACGCCGCCAGCTCATAGGCGCGCCGGGCGAAAGTCAGATGCACCGTGATGCCCACCACTGCCGGCAAGGGATCTGAAGGCGGCAAACCCTGCAGAAGATTTTCGTCCCAATAACGCACCTGCCAGTGAGCCGGTGTCGCTCCCGCCACCGAGGTCAGGGCGAGCGTCGGCGTGAGCACGTGCTTGCCAAAGCTACCATGCGGGGATTTGGCGTAAAACGGATTGATGAGCAGTGCGGATTCCGGTTTTGGTGGACGGCGTGGGCGCGGCGGCGGCAGAACCGGCGCCCCAGACATTTCCGGCGGCAACCAAAGCGGTTTGCGCGGCCGGTAAAACGGGTCGTCCGGCACGTTTTCAGGCCAGATGGAAAGCCAGTTCATGATTCTCCTTGGTTCGGTTTGTTTGAGCCGCCGGCCGCGCCGCAAAAGTCTTGAACCAAAACTCGACCTCGTTGATCACCGGGTCCGGCGTGGAAGTCCCGGCGGTGATGCCGACTATATCCTCCGCGCGAAACCAGTCTTCACGCAAATCAGCGGCGGTCTGGACGTGATAAACGCGCCGGCAAAAGCGTGAGCCCGTTTTGACCAGTTCGTGCGTGTTGTTGCTGTGGGTGCCGCCGATGACGATGACCACATTGCATCGGCGCGCCAACTCGGCCGCCGCGTTCTGCCGCTGTTTCGTCGGCTGGCAGACCGTGTCAACGAAGCGCACTTCCGATTTTGGAAAACATTCCCGGATCAACCGCACGAGCCGCCGGACCTTGTCAATGGGCTGGGTAGTTTGTGCCATCACCCCGAAGCGCGGACGTTCGCTGAGAACGCCGACGTCCTCTTCCGTAAGCACCACGTCAAATTCGGCGAGGTCTTCCGTCATGCCGCGCACTTCCACGTGGTCGCGTTGGCCGACAATGACGGGATGAAAACCTTCGCGGACAAGTTTTGCCAGACTGCGATGAGCGACATGAACGAGCGGACACGTGGCCTCCAACACGTTCAAACCGCGGCCACGGGTTTCCCTCAGCTTGCGCTCGGAGGCGCCGTGGGCCGTGATCATCACTGTCCGCGTGTTCGCTTCCGCCGGCTGCTGTTCAATGCGAATGCCGCGCGCGCGCAATTCCGTCAGCACGGTTTCGTTGTGAACCAGGTCGCCCAGGATGGTCAGGGGTTCCTGCTTCGCGGTTTCCAACGCCAGCGCAATGGCGTCCTTGACTCCAAAACACATGCCCAGATGAACCGCACGAATTATTTTCATATTAACTTTGTGACACAAAGTAAAAGACCAGGGAGGGTTGGATGTGTTCAAAGAAAGTTCATTTGGGCCGGTTTTGCTGGACGATTCGCTCCAGCAGGTTGATGTATTCAGCAAAGGCTTTACGGCCCGCGGCGGTGAGCGAGCAGGTGGTGAGCGGGCGGCGGTTTTGAAACGATTTGGCCACCGAGACGTAGCCTGTCTCCTGCAAGGCGCGGATGTGGGTGGTAAGGTTGCCGTCGGTCATGGCCAGCGCGCCGCGCAACTCGGTGAACGACAATTCCGGCGAGGCAGCGAGCATGGACATGATCGCCAGCCGGCCCTTCTCGTGAATCACGCGGTCGAGCTGTTGGAACGGTTCCGGGTTCACGCTGCATTCTTTCCTTTCCCGGTCAGATACAGGTAGACGCCGTAAGCCAGATGTAATCCGCCGAAGAAAAAGCCCATCAGCCAATGCGCTTTCAGGTTGAGATCAGAACGGGTGAAGACAGCGCCAAGCAAGAAGGCACACGCGCAGGCAATAAACGACCAGCCCAAAAGTTTCACACCCCGGGGAGCAAAAAAGCCGGCGGCGTGCAATCCGCACCCGTAAAAAAGCACCCAAAGCAGGGCCAGCAACACCGTGAATCCACCCTCCAGATCCGCCGATGTGAACACCACCCCCAGACACATTCCGGCGGTCAAAGGCGGCAGCAATGCCTGGGCGACCCGTCGGGTGGGTGGTGACCAGAAAGGCTCGCGATCCTTGAATGCCTGGCGGCGGGCGATCAGCAGCGCCCCGGCGACGACCACAATGGCGGTTCCCAACCACAGGGTTCCAAACGCCCGCATCGAATTCAAATGAAACAAGAGTCCGACGACGGCGGCAGCCGTTCCCAGCACGCCGGCGAACAACATGATGGGCGCCAGCGCCCGCCGGTACACGGCGGAACGCTCCATCAGCGTGCGGATGGTTTGCAAGTTTTCAGCCGCCCAATTGGTTTCCATGCCAGTCACTTTGCAATACAAAGTCCATTGAGGCAAGTGAAAAATGAAGCCACTGAAACCGCGACCGGGAAGCCGCACTCTTTTGTTTTCTAAGATTTGCGGCGCTCTGCCGAGGCGCCGCTACGGTGAAGTTTTCGGTTTTCAGTTTTCGGTTTTCAGTCCAAACTTTTTTGATGCCGCCGCCGAAGAAAATTTCCGCCCGCCAACGCGTGCTCGCGCAGTGGCGCGGCGTGGATTTGTCGCCGCTGGAAACCGCGAAGGCCGTGCGCGCCCGCGCCGTCGGCGACGTGTTGTCGGGCGTGCTGACCGGTTTGCGCATGGACGACCGCCGTGCCGAGGCCGAGGTCGTCAAGGTCTGGAATTCGCTGATCGACCCGAACATCGTCGCACACGCGCAGCCGGCCGGCTTGCGCAAGGGCACGCTGTTCGTGAACGTGGACAGCAGCGTGTGGCTTTCCGAGATCGTCCGATATCGCCGCCGGGAGATTCTGGACCGTTTGCAACACAGTTTCGGGAAAAATGTGATTCAAAGAATTTCGTTCCGTGTCGGGTGAACCGGTTCACGCCATCCCTTTCATTTGTTTGGGCGTGAGCAGCCACGCGAGCGTGGCACACCGGCCGAAGCGCAACGCAGCCACTTCCAGTTTGGCGAGGCCGCCCTTCTTCAATTCGATGCCCGCGGTGGCGCCACCTGAGATCAACCGCCCGATCAGCTCGCTTAAATAGGGTTCATGGCCGACCAGCAAAACGTTTTCCGGCGCGGGTTTCAGTTCAATCAGTTGTTGAATCAATGCCTTCGGGTCGCCGCCCGGCGTCAGTTCATCTGAAAAAGCGAGGCGTTTTTTTAACCCCAGCGATTGGGCAACGATTTCGGCGGTTTGGCGCGCGCGCAAAAATGGGCTGGAAAGGATCAGGTTGAAACTCAGGTCCAGATTTTGCATGGCGCCGGCAATCTCCCGGAGTTGACGTTTGCCTTTGGGCATGAGGGGCCGTTCGGCATCCGTTTTGAACCCCGGGGTGCCGCGTTCCACCGCAATTCCATGCCGCAAAATATACAGGTTCACAGAGGGAGAATACCCCTCCGGGCACCGGGCGCAATCCCGTCAAATGTAACATTTTTTCACTTGGGTTGGGATGAGGTTGCTTCGTAGTTTTGTTGCCTTATGGAAGCCGTGCGGCGCGCCGTCATTGATGTCGGCACCAACTCGATCAAATTGTTGGTGGCCGAAGTGGCGGGGCGCGAGGTGCGGCCGGTGCACGAAGAGAGCCGGCAGACGCGCCTCGGCCAGGGCTTTTACGAAACCCGGCGGCTCCAGCCCGAGGCCATCGCCCATACCGCCGCCGCGGTCTGGGAGTTCGCCGAAATGGCGCGCGAAAAAGGCGCCGGTTCCATCCGCGTCATCGCCACCAGCGCCGCGCGCGACGCGGTGAATCCCGGCGACCTCACCACGGCCATCCGGCGCGCGGCCGATCTCAAGGTTGAAATCATCTCCGGTGAACAGGAGGCTGAATGGGTGTTTCGGGGCGTGAACACCGATGCGGAACTGGCCAAACAGCCCCTGCTGCTTCTCGATGTCGGCGGCGGGAGCACGGAATTCATCCTGGGCCATGACGAGCACCAGCGCTTCGCTCACAGTTTCCCGCTCGGCACCGTGCGGCTGCTGGAAAAATTTCCGCACAGCGATCCGCCGACGCGCGGCGAATTCGCCGCGTGCCGCGATTGGGTCAAAGGGTTCCTGCAAAAAGAGGTACGCCCCAAACTTGAGCCGGCCCTACACCGCGAGGTGAAACCCGGTTCCGCCACCAGCCGGATCCAGCTGGTGGGGACGGGCGGCACGACCAGCATCCTCGCGCGCATCGAAAAAAAGCTGGACCGTTTTGACCGTGAGCGCATCGAAAGCACGGTTTTAAGCCGGGAACAAGTGACGGCTTACCGGAAACAGCTTTGGGGCCTGCCCCTGGCCAAACGGAAGGAGATCACCGGCCTGCCCAAATTGCGTGCCGACGTGATTCTTACCGGCGTTGTGATTTATGAGGCGGTCATGGAGGAATTTGATTTCAAACAACTCCGCGTCAGCACGCGCGGTTTGCGCTTTGCGGCGGTGATGGAGTAGTCATTTACGATTGATGATTTACGATTTTAAAAGTGCCTCACTGCTCGAAGTAATCGTCAAACATAAAACATAAATGAAGTGCCTGATTATCGGCTGCGGTTACGTCGGTTTGCCACTGGGCGCGGAGCTCGTCCGCTTGGGGCATGAGGTTTCCGGCCTGCGGCGAAATGCCCTGGCGGAAAATGAATTGAATGCCGCCGGGATCCGGCCGCTGGTCGGTGACGTGACCCAACCCGAAGCGCTGGCCCGCTTGCCGCGTGAATTTGATTGGGTCGTCAATTGCGTCGCCTCCCGCGGCGGCGGGGTGGAAGATTACCGCCGGATTTATCTGCAAGGGACGCGCCACTTGATTGAGTGGTTGTCGGTCGCGCCGCCGCGAAAATTCGTTTATACCGGCAGCACGAGCGTTTACGGCCAGACCGACGGCTCGCCGGTCAAGGAGACCAGCCCCACTGAACCTGCGGCAGAAACGGCGAAAGTTCTTCTCGAAACAGAACGGGTTCTGTTGGCGGCGGTGGCCGATCGCAAGGTCCCCGCCGTGATTTTGCGGGTGGCGGGCATTTATGGTCCGCATCGCGGCCAAGCACTCAGGCAATTCCTCAATGACGAAGCGCGCATCGAAGGCGACGGCTTGCGTTTCCTGAACATGATTCACCGCGACGACGTGATCGGCGGCATTCTGGCGGCGTTGAAAGACGGCCGGGCCGGGGAAATTTACAACACCGTGGACGACGAGCCGGTGAGTCAGGTAAACTTTTTCCAATGGCTCGCGGAGGAACTCGGCAAGGATCCACTGCCGGTTGCCCCCGGGAATCCCGAAGCAAACCGCCAGCGCGGCGTCACGAACAAACGGGTCTCCAATCGGAAACTGAAGATGGAACTGGGCTATCAGTTCAAGTATCCCAACTTTCGCATCGGTTACAGTGCGGAAATTCTGCGGCTCGAACGCGCCGGAAGATTGGACATTACTCCTGAACAGCGGTAATAAAGTTTGTTCATTTTTCACTTTGAAAGTACATTGCTTCCACTGATATTTGGTTTACGGATACCATGTTGACTAGGTCAATCTCTCTTTTGCAGAGTGGAATCTATACGGTTCCAGAGGCTTCGCGTCTGCCCTTTAATCATTTCGCCAATTCACACCGCGCTGTCACCTTGTTCGCCGGTGCGGATGCGCCGGGCATCGTCCACGGTGGAGATGAACACCTTGCCGTCGCCAATCTTTCCCGTCTTGGCCGCGTTGATAATGGCTTCGATGGCGGCCTCCACCTGCGCGTCGGGCAGGACGGTCTCAATTTTAAGCTTGGGCAGGAAGTCGATCGTGTATTCACTGCCCCGATAAATTTCCGTGTGTCCCTTCTGCCGGCCAAAACCCTTGACCTCGGTCACGGTCATTCCGCGGATGTCCAGCTCATTGAGCGCCTCCTTGACTTCGTTCAACTTGAACGGTTTGATAATCGCTTCGATTTTTTTCATAAAACAATCCTTATTCGTTGTAGGCGCGTTCGCCATGTTGGGAAAGGTCCAGCCCCGCGCTTTCGTCCTCCTGATCCACGCGCAATCCGATGCTGGCATCCACGAGTTTCAAAATCAGAAATGTGGCGATGGCGGCCAGCGCCACGGTGGCGCCCACGCCGGCCAGTTGATTCCAAAACTGGTGCATGCCGCCGGCGAGGGAAACCACCACGCCGTTTTTTTGGAAAGTCGTGCCGATGAGCGGATTCACCTCTGCGCTCGCGAGGAAGCCCAGCATCAGCATGCCCACGGTGCTGCCGACGCCGTGAACGCCGAATACGTCCAGCGAATCATCGTAGCCAAAGGCCGCTTTGAGTTTCGTGACTGCCAGATAACAAACCACGCCTGCCACCAGCCCGATGCCAAACGCCGCCGGCACACTGACAAATCCCGACGCGGGCGTGATGGTGGCGAGCCCCGCGACCATGCCCGAGGCCGCCCCGAGCACGCTCGGTTTGCCTTTCAGATACCATTCCGCGCAGGTCCAGCTCAAGGCTGCCGCCGCCGCCGAGAAATGCGTGGCGGCAAAAGCGCTGGTGGCCAGGGCGCCCGCGTTCAACGCGCTGCCCGCATTGAAACCGAACCAGCCCACCCATAACAATCCCGCCCCAATCAGCGACAGCACGACGTTATGCGGCATCATCGGTTCGCGCGGAAATCCGCTGCGCTTGCCGATTACCAGCGCAAACACCAGCGCCGAAACCCCCGAGCTGATGTGCACCACGGTGCCGCCGGCAAAATCGAGCACGGGAATTTTCCCGCCGCTGGCCCAGTTAAACAAACCGCCCTGGCCCCACATCATGTGGCACAGCGGCAGATAAACGACGGTGGTCCACAGTACGATGAACAGGAGATAGGCCTTGAACCGGACGCGCTCCGCGACCGCGCCGCTGATGAGTGCCGGGGTGATGATGGCAAACATCATTTGAAACAGCATGAAGGACTCGGCCGGGACCGTGGCCGCGTAAGCCGGGTTCGGCGTACCACCGACGCCTTTGAGAAAAAGGTGGGTCAGGGGATTGCCGAAAAAGGCGTTGCCGCTGCCGAACGCGACGCTGTAGCCAAATACCATCCAAAGGGTGGAAATCACGGCCATCAAAATCAGGCTGTGCATCATGGTGGAGAGGACGTTCTTGGAGCGCACCAGGCCGCCGTAGAAAAGAACCAATCCCGGCGCCGTCATCATCAGGACCAGCGCGGTGCTCGCCAGCAACCAGGCGTTGTCGCCGGAATTGATGGGGGCGACACTGTTGGTGGTGGGCGCCGGTTCCAGTTGTGCGGCGGCAACCGCCGTGTTTCCCAACCCAATGATTAAAACCAACAACCAACAAACTGAAAGCAAGCGACAGCCAATGCGTGCTGAGGTGGTCATGTAAACCAGCCTATCGCCAGTAAAGGCACGCGACCTGTCACATTTTGGCAAAGTGTGGTCAGGTATTGTCACGCCGATGTGATTTTCAGGATATTTCGAGGATTTAATTTCTGATGAGCGCTGCCGGGTGGAATCCCGGGCGTTGTAGCCGTGCAAAAATTCTTCGACGCGATTGCCGTTCACGTTTAGCTTTCCCGCCGATGGCCGCCGAAGCTCAACTCACACCCATGATGGCGCAGTATCGCCGCATCAAAAGCGAACTGCCCCGGGACGCGCTGCTGCTGTTCCGGCTCGGGGATTTTTACGAGATGTTTTTCGAGGACGCCCAGACCGGTGCCCAGATTCTCAACCTGGCCCTCACCGCCCGCCACGGCGTGCCCATGTGCGGCCTGCCGCACCACGCCGCCAACGCCTACATCGGCCGGCTGCTCAAGGCCGGGCGCAAGGTGGCCATTTGCGACCAGCTCGAAGATGCGCGCCCGGGCAAACTCGTCAATCGCGAGGTCACCCAAATCCTTTCGCCCGGCACCCATTTTGACGAGCGGATGCTCGTGGCCGAACGGAATAATTTTCTGGCCGCGGTTTGTCCGTCCGGGAAAATGTTCGGCCTGGCGCTCGTGGACCTGACGACCGGCGATTTTCTGACGACGGAGGTGGAAGGCGATGCCGCGTTGCTCACCGAGCTGGAACGGTTGCGCCCGGCGGAGATCATTTACCCGGGCGAATCGGGTGTCATGCGCGATTTATTGCGCGGCGCATTTCAGATTCTTAATGGCTATGACGACTGGACGTTTGCGCCGGAAACCGCGCTGTACACCGTGCGCGACCATTTCAAGGTCGCGACGCTGGACGGCTTCGGATTGAAAGACCACGGCGCCGCCGTGGGTGCGGCGGGTGCGGTGTTGCACTATCTGACGCAGCATCTGCGCCGTGACGTGAAGCATCTTGGCCGGCTTTCATTCTACCGCCGCAACGATTATCTCACGCTCGACTTTACCACGCTGCGACACCTGGAAATCCTGGAACCGCTCCACCATGACGCGCCGCGCAACGCCTCGCTTTACGGCGCGATCAATCGCACCGTCACGCCGATGGGCGCGCGCCGCTTGCGCCACTGGCTCTCGCAACCGCTGGCCGCCATGGAACCCATCCGCCGCCGGCAGGAGGCCGTGCAGGCGTTCATCGAAAATTCCACCGGTCTGGACAGCTTCCGCACGCAACTAGCCCGGGTGCGAGATTTGGAGCGAACGGTTGGCCGTTTGAGCACCGGCAGCGGCAACGCCCGTGACCTCGTCGCCTTGCGCCTGGCCCTGGAACAGCTTCCGGCGGTAAAAAAAGTTCTTCAAAGTGTAGGACAGGCTTCCAGCCTGTCTCCATCTTCAATTCACGAATTGCCGGAGCTTGATAAAGAGGTGAAGAAAAGTGAGACAGGCTGGAAGCCTGTCCTGCTGTACGAGCTTGAATCCCAACTCGCCGAATCGCCCGGGCTCGGCGATTTGATATCCCGCGCCATTGTGGAGGACCCGCCGCTGGCGCTGAAGGAAGGCGGGATGATCCGCGAGGGTTTCGACCCGGCGCTCGACGAACTGCGCCACGCCACGCGCGGCGGCAAGGATTGGATTGCCAAATTACAGGCGGATGAGATTACCCGCACCGGCATCCCGTCGCTCAAGGTCCGGTTCAATTCCGTCTTCGGCTATTATATCGAAGTCACAAAGGCAAATCTCGACAAGGTTCCGCCGCATTACATCCGGAAGCAGACCATCGCCAATGGCGAGCGTTACATCACGCCGGAACTCAAGGAAATGGAGGGAAAAATCCTCGGCGCCGAGGAGCGCGGCGTGAAGCTGGAATATGAATTGTTCCAGCATGTGCGCGAGGCCGTGCTGGGACAATTGCCGGAGATTCAACAAACCGCCGCGGCCCTGGCGCAGCTCGATGTGCTGGCGGCGTTTGCCGAAACCGCGCGATTGCACAGCTATTGCCGCCCGCAGGTTGCCGACGAAGGGCGGCTGCAGATTCGCGACGGACGCCATCCGGTTTTGGAGCAAAGCCTGCAGGAGGAACGCTTCGTGCCGAATGATACAACACTGGCAAGTAGGACAGGCTTCCAGCCTGTCTCTGATGTAAAATCTCAAACTGGAAGGCCTCAAGGCGGGGTTGTTTCAGATGGAGACAGCCAAGATGCCTGTCCTAACTTTCCCCAAATCGCGCTCATTACCGGGCCGAACATGGCGGGCAAGAGCACTTACATCCGGCAGGTGGCGCTCATCGCGCTGCTGGCGCACACCGGCTCATTTGTGCCGGCGGCGGAAGCGCGGATAGATCTGGTGGACCGCATCTTCACCCGCATTGGCGCCAGCGACGACCTCACGCGCGGACAATCCACCTTTATGGTCGAAATGACCGAGACGGCGAACATCCTGAACAACGCCACGTCGCGCAGCCTCATCGTGCTCGACGAAATCGGGCGCGGCACCAGCACGTTCGACGGTTTGAGTCTGGCTTGGAGCATCGTGGAGCACCTGCACAATCAGGTCGGCGCCAAATCGCTCTTTGCCACGCACTACCACGAATTGACCGAACTGGCGGCGCGGTTGCCGCGACTCAGAAATTTCAACGTGGCCGTGCGCGAGTGGCACGACCAGATTGTTTTTCTAAGAAAGATTGTCGAAGGCGGCACGGACAAGAGCTACGGTATCCAGGTGGCGCGGCTGGCGGGTGTGCCGAAGGAAGTCCTGGAGCGCGCCCGGCAAATTCTGGCAAACCTTGAGGAATCCGAACTCACGCCCGAAGGCAATGTGCGGCAATCCCGTCGCCAGCAGGATCGCGACAAACTCAAGCAGCTTGCCCCGCCGCCGCAGATGGATTTGTTTGGAAAATAAATAATATATGAACATTGGATCCGCCGACCTGACGACGGGCAAGGGTGGGTTGCCGCTGGTGAGAATCCGCACGCCCTGGAGCGCGGCGGAAATTTATCTGTCGGGCGCGCACGTCACGCATTTCCAAAGGCACGGCGAGCCACCGCTGCTGTTTGTCAGCCGCTGGAGTCATTTTGCGGCCGGCCAGGCCATTCGCGGCGGTGTGCCCATCTGTTTTCCGTGGTTCGGCAACCGCGCCGGCGAGCCGTCTCACGGTTTCGCGCGCAGCGCCACGTGGCAACTCCTCAAAACGGTCGTGGCGCCGGAGGGAGGGGTGACGTTGACGTTTGCGTTGCCGCCGGTTCCCGGACGGGACGCCTGGAAACCGCTGCGCACGGAATTCACCGTGACCGTTGCCGGCACGCTGACGATGGAGTTGACCGTCGCGAATGATTCCGGCGGCGGGCCGTTGGAGATTGAAAACTGCCAGCACACTTATTTTCACGTCGGTGACATCGCGCAGGTTTCCATTGCCGGTCTGCGAGGCCTGCCGTTTGATGATTTCGCCGCCGGCGCCACGGGAGCGCGCCGGATGGAGAACGATCCGGTGCTGCGCATCGCGAAGGAGACCAACCGCGTTTATCCCGCACACACCGGCACTGTGGAAATCCACGATGCCAGCCTCAACCGGACAATTCGCATCGGGAAATCCGGCTCCAACTCCACCGTCGTCTGGAACCCGTGGACCACGCAGAAATTGCCGGATGACTTTGACCCGGCGGAACACCAAAACATGGTCTGCGTGGAATCCGGCAATGTGAAGCAGGACAAAATCACACTCGCGCCGGGACAAACCGTGGCGTTGAAGGTGGTTTTGAGCAGCCGTTCGCTTTAACCATGATTTCCGTCATTGAACCTCAACCCGCCGGGGCGGCCATCAACCTGGTAAAACAGGTCGAGGAGATTTTTTCACCAACGGGTTTGTTGTCGCGCGCGAAGAATTTTGAGTTCCGGCCGCAACAGCAGGAAATGGCCGTGGCCGTGGCGCGCGCGTTGCAGGACCGCGGGCATCTGGCCGTCGAGGCCGGCACGGGCGTTGGTAAAAGCCTGGCCTATCTGATCCCGGCGATTCTGTTCGCGGTGGCGGAGAAGAAAAAAGCCGTCGTTTCCACGCACACGATCAATTTGCAGGAGCAGCTTACAGAGAAGGACCTGCCGATGCTCGCGGAAGTGCTCGGCACCCTCGTCGTGCCGGTCCGGTTCAACTTTTCGATGCTCAAGGGCCGCGCGAATTATCTTTGCACCCGCCGGTTGCAAAAAACGATGCAGCAGTCGGGCAACCTGTTCACGTCGTCCGAGGCCGAGGAGTTGCAACGCATTTACGAGTGGTCGAAGGCGACGAAGGACGGCAGCCTCTCGGATTTCGACGTTGAACCGGACCCGAAGGTCTGGGCGCAGGTCTGTTCTGAACGCGGGCTTTGCTCGCCCAAGGTTTGCGGCTTCCCATCGGATTTTGCCAAGGACCACGGCGTCTGCTTTTTTCAGCGCGCCCGGAACAAATTCCTTTCCTCGGACGTGCTGGTGTTGAACCACACGCTGTTTTTCACGCTGCTCGGCGGGGTGGATGAGGAAATGGAAGGCGGCATCCTGTTCAAGAACGACTTCGTGACTTTTGACGAGGCCCACCAGATGGAACCCGTCGCCTCCCGGCACATCGGTTTGAGTGTGTCGAGCGGGCAGGTGCGTTATGCGCTGAACCGGCTGTGGAATCCGCGCACGGAAAAGGGCCTGCTCGCCACGTTGCGCAAGGGCGGCGCGGTGAAACTGGTGGCCGACATCCTGGGCGAGTCGGACAGGTTTTTTAAAAACATCGAGGCCGCTTGCGAGGAAATCCAGAAATCCGCCGGCAAAAACAAATTTGGCGGCGGTGAAAACGGCGGGCACCGACGGGCGTGGACCGAACTGCGCATCCGCCGCGCCGAACTGGTGAAGGACAACGTCACGCTGCCCCTCCAGCGCCTGCGCGAGGCTGTCAGCGAGTTGATCAAATTGAGCGAGGACAAGGACATCGGGCAGGAACTGGTCGAGTGCAACCGCCGCCTGGCGGATTTGCGCGACGAGGTGAAGGCGTTCCTGGAACAAAGCGCCGGCGACCACGTTTACTGGGTGGAACGCAGCGGCAAGGCGCACCAGAACCTCGCGCTCAATGCCGCGCCGGTGGACGTGGCGGACTTTCTGCGCCGCCGGTTGTTTGAGAGTGACACGAGCATCATCATGACCAGCGCCACTTTGGCGACCGTAGGACAGGCGTCGCGCCTGTCTCCATCTAAAAAGACAGAAAAGTCAGAGACAGGCGCGACGCCTGTCCTACGCAAGGACGCCCTTGCCTACTTCATCAAGCGTGTCGGCGCTGAATCCGCCACCCAACTTCAGGTCGGCACACCGTTCGATTACGAGCGGCAGATGAGGATTTTTGTCGCCCAAAAGATGCCCGACCCGCGCGAGGCCGGTTATGCCGACGCGCTTGAACATTGGATCGGGCATTTCGTGAAGCAGACCCACGGCAAGGCGTTCGTATTGTTCACCAGCTACAAACTCATGCAGGAGGTCAGCGAACGCCTGCAGCCGTTTTTTGACCGGCTCGGCGTCGCGTGCCTGGTGCAGGGCACCGGCACGCCGCGTTCGACCATGCTGGAGAAATTCAAGGACGACGTGGACTCGGTGCTGTTCGGCACGGACAGTTTCTGGCAGGGCGTGGACGTGCCGGGTGAGGCGCTGAGCAACGTCATCATCACGCGCCTGCCCTTCGCCGTGCCCGACCATCCGCTCATTGAGGCGCGCCTCGAGGCAATTGAGGCGCGCGGCGGCAATGCCTTTGGCGAATTTTCCCTGCCCGAGGCGATTTTGAAATTCCGCCAGGGCGTCGGCCGGTTGATTCGCACCAAAACCGACACCGGCATCATCGTGGTTTTGGACAATCGCGTGTTGACAAAACAATACGGCCAGGCCTTTCTCGACGCCCTGCCGAAATGTCCGGTGGAAGTTGTTTAAAGCACTATTTGGAAGCAGGTGATAGCAACTGAAACGGACCAGTAATATTTGTATTAATTGGATTTGCGCTAATTGGGTTATTAAATGGATCGTAACGCACTTTTTCTTTGAAATTACCGTTGCTGTCTCCTCCCCGATCAATTTCCGTTAGGACACCGTTCTGAAAAATTTCACGCACGGTAGAAAATTTTGAACCGTTGGGTCTCATGTCGTCCTGCTGAATTATACCATACTTGTATGTGCAGAACTCATCTGGAATGCCGTTAAAATCCGTGTCCACTTGAAGGGTATCCGTCCCGTGATCAGAAAACGTCCAAAACACATCTGCTTTTCCAT
>Ga0187859_10000128_pt1 | contig 50312 bp, 48 predicted proteins | sample June2016WEW_10_1_2_FD_133019 | JGI IMG/M metagenome (GOLD analysis project Ga0187859, IMG submission 133019) | Peatland microbial communities from SPRUCE experiment site at the Marcell Experimental Forest, Minnesota, USA - June2016WEW_10_10 | ecosystem: Environmental > Terrestrial > Soil >...
GCGCGCGTGGTATCTAACGTGATCAACACAACGTTGGGCGGCCCGCTCGCCGCCAACGCGCTCGCTGCCAACCCCGCCACACACACCCACTGCCACAACAGACGCATGTCTAAACTCATTCCCCTGAAAGTTGAAAACCCAATGCCATGACGGGATCACTTTTGTGAAGTGTCGACTCCGCAAACTGTTAACCCGGCGGTCCGGCTGGAGGCGTGTTGCCCTTCGAAGGCTTTTTCGCCGGTGGTTTCGGAAGCCCCGCGCATTTGTTCGAATGCGTGAACAGCGTTGGGTCCACGGGACCCAGAACTACATCTTTGTATCGAATGATCTTGGATCCACCATTAGCGGTGAAAACCTCCACCTTAATCGGAAAGCCGCGCAGATCTTCCGACTCCCAAAATCGCAGCTTCATGGGTTTGAGAAGATCCTTAGAAGAGATGGTAACGTCCTCGACCTTACAGACATGGCCGTCCACGGTTTCTGTTCCGGCGGCTACACGCTCGACCTTGCGGTCGGGCTTGGTGACGAGAAAGGGAAAAGTGCGGAAATATGGGTGCCTGTCTTCCACGCAACCCAACATCGTGATCCCGTATGTGTCGGATGTCGCCAAGTCAGTAATGAAGTAGCCGCGTCCTTCCGTACCCTGCATTCTCAGCAGGTTGCCCCAACGGTAAATGTGCGCCTCGCGTTCGTCCATAGCCATCACGCTTCCGACCATTATGGCCGAGAAATCAGTGAACTGGTCAAACGGGTAGCCGGTTTTCGCTGGCGCCGATTCCGCCGCCGAGCCCGCCTGCCCTGCGGTCGCCGGCTCTGGCGCAGTTGTTTGTGCTCGCGATACCTGTTCTTGCGACGCCTGTGAGTTTAACTGTGAAGTGAGGATGCAGGAAAAAAACAGGACGGCCAGCCATCGAACCATTATTATTTTCTCTCCAACCGATCTCTAGAATACAAAAAAAAGGCCACGCTGTTAAATTAGCGTGGCCCTGAACCCACTAACCAGTTACTGAATCGTTTTCAGGCCCTTGTTGACTTGAGCCTTGTTCGCCGGGCTAAAGGCGGAGCTTGTGGACTTGCGGAGAACGTTCGCCTTGCTGACTTCGGGAATGGTCGTCGTCAGGAAGCCGTAGTTGCCGAGGAACTCGTAACCAGAGAAGCCGATATAGCCAACCCAGTTACGGTTGTCAAAGTTGTTCGAGGCGTTGGCCGCGGTCTTGGTAACCACCATCCACTGCTCGCCTGTGTAGGCGCCATAATATGCGTCGATTTCCTGATCGGCATATACATAGGCCTTGCCGTGCAGCGGAGTAAACGCAGACGTCGGAACCGAGATTGCGAGGCCCTCGATGGATGCATTCACGCCGACGTTTGGCTCGTAGGGGCAAGCGCTGAGAACGTCATACCCCTGCAGAAAGAAGTTGTCGTGTCCACCGGTAACGAACGATTCGTAGTTGCAATACTCACCTACGCCGCTGGCGGAAAGAAATCCAAAGCTGTAGCTAGTCTGCGCGAAGGCAGCGCTACAACCAAGGACGAGAATAGTGATTACAACTAAGCTTTTCATTTTCACAGATGTCCCCTCCTGGAAGTTTGCTCACCATCGTGAAGGTTGAACAATCCTCCCCGTCCTTAGCACTGGGAATGAGGGACTGCCCCGGATTGTAGTAGCCATTCACCGACTCGGGAAGCTTAGCGGATTGGACGAGCAAGTCAAGGCAATAATTCCGATCCGGAAAATAATTTTTGCGAAAGATAAAAAGTTTGCGCTCTTGTCGCAAATTCACATACGCTTCGTAAGCGAAGAGCCAAAAGCTGCGCCAGTCAAGCTCTGAGAAAGTGCAAGCGTAGTTCTTCACGTCATCGCACCGCAACGCCAGATCGCCTTGCATTGGCCACGCTGAAAAAAAAGGCCTGCCAACCGGGCAGGCCTCAATTGCAAAATTAAAGTTAGACGGTGGTTGCGCTCAGTCCGGTGTACAGCCACCGACGTAAGCGCAGTTCTCGTCCTCAAACATGATGCTATACCTGCCCGCGTTTCCAGCCGTCCCGTAGATCAGAGGGAGCGAAATGTCTTGAGTGTCACCATCATCAACCATGGTGAAGATCGCGTTGTGGGATCCTGTGTTGCCGGGATAGAACAGCGTTCCGGCCGCATCATAAGCCCAGTTGTAGCCCATAAACTCAAAAATGTAGTTGGTGAGAGGAAGCGGGAAACCGTCGCCATCGCAGCACGGCCGCTCCACGATATACTCTGCGCTCTTTCCAACCAGTCCCGGTCCTGTGACATATCCCATGGCGACCGAGGCGTACGTCTGGAGGGTAATGTCTTCGATAAAGACGGTTTGGGTGTCGGTGCCGGGGGCGCCATAGGTGACAGCCACGAAGTCGTCGCCCGGGTTGACATAAAACCACGCAAGGATCGCGTAGCTCGGATACCACTCCGTCCACCCCTCGTAGAGAGTGTCGCCGAAGCAGTCAGCTGCGGACAGGCTGCCACCCTGCACTACGTCACCATTGAAGGCGCCGTCGATGCCATTCCAGGCAACCTGGTAAAACGGTCCGGTGATATTGTTATTGCAAGCGCCGAACGGGGGCTGAGCAACGGGCACGTTGAAGTACGAGACAACTTCATCGAAGGAGGTCTTCGTGTTCCACTTCGTCAGCGTGTTGAAGTTCGCAATGCCGCTCCAATTGTAGGAGCCATAAGATACTGTGCCGTCGACGTCCGAAGTAGCGGCCGCCTTGGACGGCATCATTTCCCGACTCGAAAACGGCTTCACTACGCCTTTCGAGGGGTCGGCGCGATGCTTCGCCGCCACAATCATTCTTTCCCATTTAGCAGTGGCTTTTACGTCCGACGCGTCGGGACGTTGGGGCAAGCCATAGCCGAGCAGTTCGCGGTTGGATGCCTTCAACGGGTCAAAGCTCTTCGGCGGAGCCGCAAAGAAGCTGACGCCCTTAATGTTCGTGGCGTCTTTGGCTGCGGAAGCGAAAATGGAGTTTCTGTCTTCTGAGCTCACGCGCTGGGCTACCGCCAATGTGGTGAAACTCACTATCAATACTGTCACGGTTGCTACAGCAAGTACTTTTTGCCAATTCTGGTTTTGCATTGAAGTTTCTCTCCTACCCCTGGAAGGGATTGTTGTGAAGCCAAGCAGACATCCACATGCAAACGGAGGCAGTTCCGGGGCGCGTTTTCTGGCCTGCCGTTCGAAGGGAATTTCCTCCTGGACGTTTGATTTAGATTTCTAGTGTTTGTACGACCTGAGCTCGGTGAAGTTCTGCTGGGGAAGCGCAGAGGACCTTGCGCCGACGAACGAAGCTTAGCTTATTCCCAAACTAAGTCAAGTTAATAATGCGGTTCTTTGCAAAAAAAATTTTGCAAAGAGAAAAACTTTGCGCTCCTGTCGGAAAACATCTGCGACTTATACCCGAGGAGCCAAAATGCCGCGCCAGCCAAGCCCTGAGTTCAGAGTCGAGCGCACACCGGCCAACGAAGAAAAGGAAGAGGAAACGGTCGACGGCCACGTATGCAAGATTGAAAACAATTCCTTAACTCCTCCGGATGAGCGTCCAGTCAGAATCAAGATGAAGTTGTGGGAAGCGGAAGATCGCGACGGGTTCCCGGTCAAGATCGAAGTATGCGAACGACAGCGGATCGACCCCCGAAACATCTGTGGAATCAAAACGTGATTTGCAGCCCGATCTGCAACTGGCGCGGAGCGCCAAGCGCATACGTTCCCGAGCCGGGCAGAACCCGATCGAGCCGTTGGGTGCACATATTGTTGGAGGGGCCGCAGTAGCCGCCAGAAGTAGCGTTATTCAGTGAAGTCCCCGGTGCGCCATCGAGCACTCCGTTCAGCTGTCCGCCAGCGCCTCCGAAATTAGCCCAGTTGAAAATGTTAAACACTGCGACATTCGGATCCAGCGTCACTCGATCGCTGACTTGGAATGGACGGCTGAGGCGCAGATCCATTGTCTTCAACCATGTCGCCTGCGCTGCCCGGCCGGGTATCGGTTGTATGACCGGTGCGTATGCTCCCAGTTGATGCAATTGCGAGGCGCTGAATAATTGGCTGGTCACCAGCTCATTGCCGGCCGGGGTCAGCTGCCCCGCATAGTTGGTATCGTAAAACTTGATGGCTTTCGTCAAATTGCTGTTCGAATATTTTCCCGTGCTTCCAATGACTGTGCGCGGCAAAAGGTCGCCCACTGTTCCGTCACCTGTGATATCGCTGCGGAAGATTTCTCCCGGCACTCCGCCGCCATCCTGCTCTGGAATGTATGCGCTCAGCGGCAGCGGAGAAGCGAGGTGCGTGATCATCGCAAGCCGGAACCCGTACGACAGATCCGCCGTCGGCGTGAACGTCAACTGATGCGTTCGATCGAGGCCGGAATCGCCCCAGTGCCCGACATGGGGCAATTTGTAATCTTCGGCGACATTCATCACCGAATAATCTCCGCCGCTGCCATCGCGCTCGGCGATATTGGTGCGATAGCGCGAGAGCGTATACGAAATCGCGACCTCCAGCCGCTTGACGTCGCGCCACGGGTTGTCCGCGCTGGTCACGTGATAGGCCAGATGCACGCCCGTGTAGAGCGAGCGCCCGCCCGGGAAAAACATGATGTTCGATCCCACCGCCGGATTGATTCCGCCGAACGCCGCCTGTTGCTTGCCTAGCACCGAACACGGGAAAGGCCCGCAGAAGGCATTCGCTGAATCAAGCCCGTGGCGCGCGAAGTCAACGATGCTCGCTCCCGGCACGGCATTCAAATAGCAGGTCACGGCCGCTTGCGAACTTCCTCCTGTCGACGTTGCCGGTCCACATCCTGCCGACGCTACCGTATTAGAAATTGCCGACAACTCCGCTGCATAAGTATTGTCCAACGGATTGAGGTTGTAGCCGTCCGTCAGATAGGTCGAGTCTCCGACGTGATTGGTGTCGATGCCGAGCGGAAACTCAGTGCCAATCTCGCGCACGTAGTCGGCAGAGAACATGCCGCGCTCGCCCATCTGATGCTGAATTCCACCAGCCACGTGGATCACGCGCGGCGTTCTAAAACCGGGCGCCAGCAGGCCGCCGAAGTTCGCCACACTGTTGGCCAGCGAGTAGACGTTCGGGCCGCCCGTCACCGCCGACTGCGCCGCTAGAAAGTTTTTCTCCAGATCCTGAATCGCCGTCGTCACCGAACCGATCGGTTGGCCGCAAATCTGTGTCGCAATATCCAGCGAATCAACTGAACTCACTACCGATCCATTCGGAAAGAGCACCGACCCCGTCGGACACAGCGTCAGGCTACGATTGTATTGCCCATTTGATAGGCGGTTGATGCGATCCTGATACGCGTTCTGCAGCAGGAAATTGTCATAAAACATCCCCGCGCTGACGCGCACGACGGTTCGGCCGTTGTGGCCCGGGTCCCAAGCCAATCCAACTTGCGGAGCCAAATTAAAATTCGGCTGATTCACACTCGCGCTGACGAACTGGTGGGTCCCTGCCACGACGGGGTTTGGAAGCAGCGCGAACTGATCGAGAATGTAGCCGGTACATGTAAACGAAGTCACGATCGTCGTGTTGATCGCTGAACATGGAGTCGCGCCGATATCGCTGTCGGTGCGCCCGGTGTCGCGCACATAATTCACGCCCAAATTGACGTTGAGATTCGGGAGCACAGCATACGAATCGCCGAAATACGCCTCGATCCGCGTGTCGGCGTGCCCGCCCGTCGACCGGTTGAACGCCGAATTCTCGCTGAAGTTTCCGAGACCGTTATAAATCGTGACCGTGCCCACCGGATAATTCAGCGGATTGTCGGCCGCGCCGCGCGGATCGCCCGGAATCAGCGGCGCCAGGCTCGGGTCGCTATTGATCGCATTGATCACGTCGATGCCATTCGAACTGGTAACCGACGGGCCAAAATTGCCTGGCGCAAAATAGTCGCCCTGCGTGATGCGGTGAACCGCGCCGCCAAAGCGTAGTGTCTGAACGTTGTGGTAAATCGTGCTGCTGTCGTAGCGTCCGAAAATGTCGCGCTGAATCGTCTGCCGCGGACCGGCCACAGTCGGCCCGAGTTGATAGGATCCGATCGTCATGTGAAAGGGCGCGCCCGGCACAATCATCGAATCGCCGAGAGCCGGCGTGACTGAGTTCACCATCTTCTGATACCCAAAGCGCGCGCTATTGGTAAACTCTTTGTGATTCCAATCCGCGCCCAGCACAGCGGCTGGAACATTCACTTGATTGCGAAAATTCGACTGGCTATTCGGCGGCCCGATCTGATTCGCATTGTCGTAACTGAGCCGCGCGAACCATTTCATATTTTCGTTGAGGTTGTAATCGAATCTCGCCGTCAGCATGTTCTCGCGAAAATAGGCTGAACGCAGACCGAGTTGATCGGCTGTGCTGGTGCCGCACAATCCGGCCACATAAATGCCCGAGCAAGGGAAACCGAGGAAAATGGGCAGGCCGCCGTCTTGTTTCGTGCGCTCTCCCCCGACAAACAAAAACGCCTTGTCCTTAATTACGGCGCCGCCCGCGCCAAATCCGTATTGCTCGCGGCTGTAACCATCGCCGCCGGACGGAAATCCCGCCAGCCCCAGGCTTCGGTCCTGCAAATTTCCAAACAGATTGCCGTGCCAGTCCTGTCCCGCTGAGCGTGTCTTAATCCTGACCGCTCCGGTCGCATTCAGCGACTGAAACACCTCTGGCGTGGCCCGCGACACCACCACTTCGCTCACCGCATCCGCCGGAAAGTTCGCCGTGGCCGCGCCCTTGGTCTCATCCATCACTTCGACTTCATCCGCGTCGTAATGCGTAGTTCGCCCCGTCTGGCTATTGATAGAGAGCGTCTGGAATCCGCTCTTCCCCGGATCAAGCACCCTGCCATCAACCGCCTGAACTCCTGGCTCTAGCTCTCCCGGCGCGAGGTAGTTGCGCCCGTCGATCGGCAGCCGGTCTGGAACATCGCCACTGTAGGTGCTCCGCAAATGCATGGGCCCTGGATTGATCCATTCCAGTTTGAAGTCCGCCGTGACTGCCGTCGCTATGAGTACGGTGATATTCCGCTCGACCGGCAGCCGGTCGCGAGCTTGGGCCCGCACCACATAAACACCCGCAGGCAATGGTTCAGTTACATAAGCCCCGTCCTTGCCAGCGACAGTAAAACCTTTGGCATCGGTCGCCGGCGAGTTGTAAAAAACCTTGGCGCCACCGAGAGGATTGCCATCGTCATCCCGCACCGTACCTTGAATCGTTCCGGTCGTCGGATTCTCAACCGTATCCTGCGCCAGCAACGGCGCCGTAAGCGCAGCAACAACCACAAACAGCAAAACGCCAATAGGCAGGGAACGGCAGACACGCAAGCCAGACCATTCGAACAAAGTGATTCTCCTGGGAACAGAACCTCAAATAGAACCTGGAAATGATTCCACGTCTGAGGATTTCTAAGTTTGCACTGTAATCGAAGGAACAGTTTACTAGATGCGAGCACTTCACCGTGGCGATGTACGAGTTTTTCGATGAACCCGAGCCAAGTTGCGAGTTGAAATTAAAGTCAGCGTGTAATCGCGAACTCCAAAATCAGAGATGGCGAATCAAGAAATGCGGGGCTCGGAAAAGCCCAATCGATTTGCCCAAGCCGAAGCGCCAATCCCAAAGATTGACCAGCACCCCAACGGTCATCCGTTCCAGAAAACATCCGGGCGCGGAGAAAAAATACGTAGCTGCCAGAGAAAGTTGCGCGACGGAAATTGCTATAACGGAAATCGCTGCAAACGACCCTTCGTGCGATCGATTACGGGGTAAAATGCCAAGGCTAGTCCCCGATCACGCATACGCAATTTGGTATACCGGCCTTCGTGAGCCTTCCATTATTCATACAGGAAGCCGCATCTTGTTTGCAAACATTTGAAACATATGACCCGGCAGTTTGGAGCAGAAAGTGCCTCTCCATCTCAAACCGTCACGCGTGTCCCTAGTCCCGCACAGAGTGTGACGGCTTAGAAGTACACAATTCCCAGTTCCATTTCTTGGTTCTTTGGAGGAAGCAAATGCACACCCGCAGCGTGAAGTTGGCTTTGGCTCTCCTTTTGGTGGTTTGCGTAGGCAGCGCTCTCCCAGCGTGGGCACAATCGACCAATAGCGGCACGATTGCCGGTGCCGTAACCGACCCCAGCGGTGCCGTTGTAAATGGCGCCACGGTTGCCATTACTGACGCCTCCACCAAGACGACGCGAAATGTCACGACCAACTCGGCTGGACGGTTCATCCTCGTTGATGTCAACCCCGGAGCCTACGAGGTCACTTTCACTAAGCAGGGTTTTTCCACGGCCAAAACCCAGATCACGGTTGAAGTAGGACTTGCGACCACCCTGAACATGGCTCTCCAAATTGGGGGCAGTAGCACTGTCGTGGAAGTGACCGCCGTCGGCAACGAACTGCAAACCATGAACGCCACGGTCGGCAACACCGTCGATAGCAAACTGCTCGATTCGCTCCCCAGTATCGGACGCGACGTCAGCACCTTCGTTGAGTTGCAACCCGGCGTTAGCCCGGAGGGCAGCGTCGCTGGCACCGTCAATGATCAGACTTTCTTCTCGCTTGATGGTGGCAACAACACGAACGACATGGACGGTAACATGTCCACGTACACCAGCACTTACGCCGGTGATCCTAGCGGTGGTGTCGCCAGCCAAAACAATACCAGCTTCTACCTGACTGGTAACCCGACTGGCGTGCTGCCAACCCCCCAGGACAGTGTCGAGGAGTTTAAAGTTAATACCGCTGGCCAGACCGCGGACTTCAACAGTTCGTCAGGCGCGGAGGTCAAAGTCGTTACCAAGCGCGGCACCAATTCCTGGCACGGCACGGCTTACGATTACTACCTCGATAATAGTTTTGGATCAAACTCCTTTCAAAACAATTACAGCAGTGTTCCGCTTCCCAGCTTCCATTACAACCGCTTTGGGTTCGCCGTTGGCGGCCCCGTGATCCCCAAGGAAATCTTGGGCGGAAAGACTTACTTCTTCTATAACCTCGAGGGCTTTCGATGGCCGGACAATTCCGTAACCATTAGCCGCGACGTCCCCTCGCCAGCCCTGCTCGCCGGCAATATTACTGACCCGGTTACGAACACGGTTTATAACTTGCAGACGTTGGACCCGCGAGGTATCGGGCTCAACCCGCTGGTGCAGCAGGTCTGGAGCAAGTATGAGCCAACGTCGAACGCGAGCTGCGTGAACCCTCTCTGCGATGGAACCAACGTGCTGGGATTTAAGGCGAACCTGACTGAACCCGAGAAAAACAATTTCGACGTAGCACGGCTAGACCATGATTTCTCCAAAAACTGGCACTTCATGACGAGCTGGCGTTACTTTAAGTTCAAGACAAACGCCACGGCCGATCAGGTTGATATTGGCGGCTTCTACAGCGGCGACAAGTTAGGTTCACCAGCATCCCAGTCGAGCGATCCGCAGGAAGCTTGGTTTTGGGTAGGAGGCCTGACAACCAACATTACTCCGAACGTAACCAACGACTTTCATTACAGCTATCTTCGCAACTGGTGGCAATGGCAACGAGGCGGAGATACGCCTCAGCTAGGTGGGCTCGGCGGTGCACTTGAAATATTCTCGGGCGAGAGCAACGGGCACACAGACGACCTCGCTCCCTTCAACGTGAACACACAGAACACTCGTACCCGCTTCTGGGACGGACACGATCAACTGGTTCGCGACGACATTTCCATGCTGAAAGGCAATCACCTGTTCCAGTTTGGCGGCCAGTATCAACATAACTTTAACTGGCATCAACGAACCGACAATGGCGGCGGCATCAACTACCAGCCCGTCTATCAACTCGGTGACGGAAGCGGCTCCGGACTCGCCTCGGACTTGGCGATATGTACACAAAACACCGACATTCCCAATTGCGGTACTCTGACTGCGGCGATGCTGGGAATCGTTTCCATCTCCCAGATTGCCTACACTCGCACCGGTTCTAATCTGACGTTAAATCCGCCGCTGACGCCCGCGTTCGACCAAAGCACGATCCCGTACTACAACGTGTACTTCAGCGACACATGGCACATGAAGAAAAGCTTCACTCTCACCTACGGTTTAGGCTGGACTCTGGAAATGCCGCCGACCGAGAAGCAAGGCAAACAGGTTGAACTCGTGGATTCGAGCAACCAACTGGTCGATATACAGAGCTACCTGGCCTCGCGCCGACGCGAGGCCCTGCAGGGCAATGTCTATAACCCCGAGCTGGGCTTTACTCTGGTAGGCAATGCCGAGAACGGATTGAAATATCCCTATGATCCTTACTACGGCGAGTTCAGTCCGCGAGTCGCCGCCGCTTGGAACCCGCACTTTGACGGCAGCTCGCTCCTGGGCAGAGTCTTCGGTCCTGACAGTTCCGTCCTCCGTGGTGGTTATGGGCGTGAATATGGCCGTCTGAACGGCGTAGATCTGGTTCTGGTGCCGTTATTGGGCACGGGACTCATCCAGGCTGTGCAATGCATCGGCGATACCAATCTTCCCGCCCCCAACACTTGCCCCGGAAGCGGCGTTGCCACGCTGAATAATGCGTTCCGAATTGGCGTCGATAGCGCCACGGGACCAGGCACGATCAACGCACCTCTTCCAACACCGAGTACAACCTTGCCCCAACCGGACTACCCCGGCTTTAACGCCATTGCGGCCGGCGCTGGCGAAGCATTGGATCCCCATTTCCGTCCCACTGCTGTCGATTCCTTCGACGTGACTCTACAGCGCCAGCTTTCGAGAAAGACCACGGTGGAAATAGGATACATTGGCCGAAGAATTACTCACGAGTATCTGCCGATCAACATCAATACCGTGCCCTATATGATGACTGTCGGCGGACAGCAATTCGCGCAAGCTTATAAGAACGTCGTGCTGCAATACTGCGGCGGAGTTGCAGGAATGGGCGGCGGCGGTTGCGCAGGCAGTTTCTCCGCTGTCACGGCGCAGCCCTTCTTCGAGGCCGCCCTCGGTGGCCCAACGTCGGCATACTGCAGCACGCCTTTCGGCGGCGTCACACCGGCGAATTGCACCCAGGCCGTTATACTTCACGAAGGCATCCCCGCCAGCAACTGCGTGCAATGCGCGACCAAGAACCTTCCGAACCAGGAGGTTTGGTCGATGTGGAGTGATTTGGATAATGGACTATTCAACTTCCCGACCACGATGTTGAACACGCCCATTCCGAGCTCAGCCAACGGCAGCTCGGGTCAGTTCACCTCGGGCGTTGCCATCAACTCCAGCGTTGGCCATGGGAACTACAACGCCGGTTTTGCTACGCTCAGAATGGCTGACTGGAGAGGCTTGACCGCCCAGTCCAACTTCACCTACTCCAAGGCTCTCGGAACCGCCGCCCTGATACAGGCTACGAGCGGCTTCACCGCGGATGATCCGTACAACCTGAACGAGATGTACGGTCCGCAGTTCTTCAACCGCAAGTTCCTCTTCAACACGTTCCTGGTCTATGACCCGCCCTTCTACAAGAATCAGTCGGGGGTTATCGGACGCGTTCTCGGCGGCTGGACGATCTCGCCGATATTCGCCACCGGTAGTGGCCAGCCGAATCAAGTCTGGCCCTCGAATTTTACGACTCAGTCGTTCGGTGAGGGCGATTCCTCCGACAACTATCTCAGCACGGAATCCGCAGTGCCAATCGGGCCCCTTCCCGCCCACGGCCATGCCTACTATCACAGGGCCTCGGGCGCTTTGCCGGTCAACCTGTTCTCGAACCCGGCGGCTGCATTTAACGACTACCGTAACCCGATTTTGGGCTTGGACAACAGAGACACCACGTTTGTCAATGGCGTCCCCTTCTGGAACGTCGACCTCAGCATCCGAAAGAATGTGAAGATCGCGGAGTCCGTGGCCTTCGAATTTCAGACCGTTTTTGTCAACGTTCTGAACCACAATCAATGGCTTGATCCTGCTGCGCCATTTGGACTCTATGAAGGAGCTGCTCCCACGGGCACCTTCGGAGCTCTGCAGGGCTCGGCGCAAGAGAACGTGGGAGCCAACCGCGCGATTCAGTTCGGCGCTCGCGTTCGCTTCTAACCCCGTTCGCGCTTTTCGCTACAACCCTCGAGGCGCCACTCAGTGGCGCCTCGATTCATTTTCGGGGAACATTGTTGCAGCGCGGCGTTCCAAGACAGCCAAGATCAGAACGTAGCCTTGTGCGTGTAATACCCGGCGCGATAGTGCGACTGAAACGGCCCTCCAGGCGGCGGGTTCGTCAGATCAACTCGCAACTGGCGGAAGTCTGACCTCGAATAGCGCTGGGACGGATAATAGGCCAGCAAATACTGCGTCCGCAGTTCGTCGCTGATCTGGCGGAAGGCTTCGTCAAGCTGCGCCAGCGATGTCGCGTAATAATATTTTCCGCCGGTATCGGCCGAGATCTGAATCAGCGCATGCTCGCCGCCGGTGTCTCGTCCCGCGCTTGCTTCGATGGGGACGATGATGATGCTGTAAATAATCGCCTCGGCCTCCTGGGCCGCGCGCAGCGCCTCTTTATAGTCAACCTGGCTCATGGTGTCGCCACCGTCGGTGATCACTACCATCACTCTTCTTCCCTGGCGGCGGCTCAGCGCGTGCGAACCCAGGAAAATCGCATCATAGAGCGCGGTGGCTGAGCCATTGCGTACGCGCTCGATTCCGGCATCGATCCTTTTCAAGTCAGACGTGAACGGCACGACCTCGTTCACTTCCTCGCTGAATTTGTACACGGCGAGCCCATCCTGCGGACGCACGATGGCATGGGCAAACTTCTTCGCTGAGGTTAGTTCTAGCGGCAGATCTTTTCTCGTGCTCAGGCTCGTGTCCACTCCGAGCACAATCGAAAGCGGCAGCGCCGATTCTTTGTCGAAGATCGCAATCTTCTGCTCTTTGCCATCTTCCTTCAGCACAAAATTTTCTTTCTGGAGGTTCGCCACCGGAGCTCCGCGCGCATCGGTGACGGTCACGAATACGTTGACCAGCTTCACATCGACTTTGAGAGTGTCGGGTTCCTCGGCCGTGAGCGGGGCGCTGGCAGCGGCAATAAAAAAGACTGCTATCAAGAAGGCCGCGAGCCGCGAGCCACGACCTACGAGCCATGACTTTGCACCGCGCGATTGTAGCGCGCAGCTAATAGCCCGTTGCACAACAGGGAGTCGCTTCATGCAGGAGTTAATCATTATGATGCGGCTCGACCCCGGCGCGCATCCCGGGCCGTCGAATTTCTTCGGGAAATGGCTCTCCATCCGCCCACACCGCGCCATCCTCAAAGTATTCTTTCTTCCAGATCGGTACCGTCTTCTTCAGCGTGTCGATGATCCAGCGGCAGGCCTCAAATGCCGCGCCCCGATGGGCAGCAGCGACCACGACCAATACGCTCGTCTCGCCAATCTCCAGCCGCCCCAACCGGTGGATGATCGACGCTGCCCGCACCGCGAAGCGCTCCCGCGCCTGCGCCGCCAGCGACTCCATTTGCTTTAGCGCCATCGCTTCATACGCTTCATAATCCAGATAAAGCGTGCGCCGCCCGCGCGTGTTGTCGCGCACCACGCCGTCGAAGACCACCGCCGCGCCGTCCTCCGGGCGCTTCAACCGCTCGGCCACGGCAACTGCATCGATTCGCTCGCGAACAATTCTTACTTCGCCGGCCACCGTTGCAGTCGATCTTTCTGCCGGACCTTCTGCCGAATTCTCTGCTGAAGACCCGCCACTCACCGGCGGTAGCAGACCGACTTCATCGCCCTCGCGCAGCGCGCGCTCCACTTCTGAATATTCCTGATTCACCGCAATGGCCAGCGACGGCATCATCGCTTCAAATCGCGGCGTCCTTTGCGCGTAGTAGCGAAGCAGTTCCCTCACCGGAGCGCCATCAGGCAGATCGATGCTCTCGGTCGATCGCCCAATCAGATCTTTTAACGCTCCAAAAAAAAGCACGCTAATTTTCATCTGTGTGATCGAAATTCCGACGAACCACTATTCGCTCCACGCGGCCGGTCCCGCTCCACCAGTGTAGCGCGGCCACATCTGAAGGGCTTGTCCTTCAGTGTAGATGTCCTTCCTCGTCGGACGATTGTTTCTGTTACCACCGTAATGGTGCATTAGGTCACCTTCCCGCTTAGTCTGTTGAGGAAGATTTCCCTTCGCGAGAGGAGGCTGTTATCGATACCGTTGCCCAAACCGATGCCAGCCGTAGCGCGTCTGCGCGCTCGTTCCTGCATAGCCTCAATATTCTCGTCAAGTACACTCGCCTCTACGGAGTAAATCACAAGCGCACCGAAGGTCAGTTCGAAACCGCTTGGAAGGAACTCCAGCAGGCTCTGCCTAAAGGCGGCGACACCGGCTTCCTGCTCGGAGTTTCGGACAACAAGCTTCTGCTCGATGGCATTCCGCTCGAAGCGGGGCAAGCCGAACGCAGCTTCGCACAACTGCTGACCGCTGCCGGCCTCTCCAGCATCCTGTTCTCCAACAAAGTCTCGCTCGACGACTTTACCCGTCTGGTACGCGCTTTCGCCATGGGGGGCTCCAAAGCGCAGGATTTTGCCAAACAACTCAAGGAAACCTTCGGCGACAACAAAGAATCTTCCATACGCATTAATGAGGTCAAGTTTGTCGCCGCCGATCCCGCGACTGGCGAAATTTCGATGGCTGCGCAGCTCGCCGCTCAGGCGCTCGGCCCTGAAGCCAAGCAGTGGCTTAATGATCCGCAAAAACTTTTGCAGTTAATCGCTGCCGCTCAAGGCGCAAGCTCCGGTGGTTCAGGAGGGGGTGGCGGCGCGCCTCTCGGCAGCGTTCCCAGCGTGCCGATTCCGGCTGGCGCCGTTGCCGGCGGGTCAGCAGCAGGCGCGTCACCGGCAGTGTGGTCGGGTGGCGTTGTTCCCCTGCAAGAAGAAGAAGTCATCCAAACCATTCGCCTGCTCACTCATTTCGGCCAGGCCATGCAGGACCCTAACGCTTCTCCAGACAATCTCAAAGTCGAACTGGGGAAGGCGCCAGAAGGTGCGAAGGTCAATCTCGCGCAATTGCTCGAAAGTCTCGCCGCGCAGACTGCGCAAAAAGCTGGCGATAGCAATGACACTCCTTTGCTCATGAAAGCGGCGGAGAGCATGGCGATCAAGTTCGCCCTCGACCGATACCAGCGCGGCGATGTCAAGGTCAACGCCGTCCACGACATGATGGAGCACATGAGCCGGCAGATGGATACTCTCCGCCAGATCCTGCGCGTCCAGGAAGACAAAATGTCGAAGGCGGGCATCCTGGTTGATTCGCACGCCGACATCCTGGATCGCATGTTCTGGGCCGAAATTCCCGAGGCCGGCAAGAAAAGCGTTCTGCTCTCGGGCGAAGCCGCCTGCGTGCCGCCTCGTAATATTCGCCAGTTCGTCGAGATTCTTTTTGATCGGGATGACAACGAACTCGCCGCCAAAATTCTTGGCAACTATTGCGGCGGCCTCAATGCCAAAGACCCTGATCCTCGCCGCAAAACGGCCATTGGTCTCGCGCAACTTGCCGACCTGTTTGCCAACGCTCCCGACGAAGTCATGCCCAACGCCCTGGCGCTGCTCGCCGAAAAGCTGAGCAAGGAAACTGACACTGAAGTGCAAAGCCTGCTCAGCGCAGCCTTCGCCCGCTTTGGGCAGGAAGCCTGCACCCGAAAAAAATATAAGGCCGTCGCGGAACTCTGCTTATCGCTCGAAAACATTTCTCGCGAACGTCCCGCCCTGGTGCAGGACTTGCGCTCTCGCGTCGGCATCGAAAATCGTCTGCCTGAGATGATCGAAGAGGCTATCAACGCCGACCGCGTTCCGGAGGATTTAGTCGACGTCCTCCAGCAGCTTCCCCGGCATTCCGTCGAACACCTCGCCGAGCGCTTCTTCCGGGCGCACCGGCGCGTCGAATGCGATCGCATTGTCGAACTGGTTGGCGAACTCGGACAACCGGCCATCGACGACCTGCGCGACATTCTTCGCACTGGCCAGGCTCGCCAGGCGGCTTCCACCGTCGGGCTGATGAGCCGCCTCGCCGTCACCTCGCTGCTCGAGTTGCTGCCCTCGCGCATGGGCGAGTTCAACCGTTTCTATCAGGATGTCATCGTGCGCCAGATCGCCTACGGCGCGGCGCCCGACCGCGGACGTACGTTGCTCGAACTACTTGAGCTGCTCGACTTCCTCATCTTGCCGGAGGCGATCGACGAGATCGGCATGAGCCAGGATCACAGTGCGAGTTCCAGCCTCATCGCCCTCGCGACGGCCGGCGAAGCTCACAATCGTCCTCCCTTCGTGCAACTGAAAGCCATTGAGTCGCTCGGCCGTTTACGCGATTCCGAGGCCGTCCCGGTTCTCCGCAGCATTGTTGAAGACAAGAAAATTTTCGGCTACAGCCAGCACCGTGAGCTAAGAATCGCCGCCATTCAAGCTCTGTCGAAGATCGATCCGCGTTACGGCACGCAGGCTTTGGCCGAAAGCGGCCTCGAGGCCGGCGAACTCGCGATCGCTCCGCTCGATTCCGGCCCCGGCTGTCCATGGGTACGCCAGCGCCGCTACGAGCGCATCATTCTGCCGCGCACTCTTTCGGCGACACTTTCCAGTTCCTGGGGAAAGTCGAACATCGTGATGCGTGAGATGAGTCTCGGCGGCGGCATGGGCACGCGGAATGATAATCTCCGCGTCGGCTCTGAAGCCCACGTCGAAATTTCGCTGGGCGTCAAGAAAATCCGCGGTGAAGTTCTTCTACGCCGCGCCCGCGTCAACGAAATCGGCTTCGAGTTCGTCAGCATGGACCTCGACAGCCGCTATCGCCTCCGCCGCGTTCTGGTCGAGGCTCTGCAAAAAGTTCCCGACAATCGCTCGTCCAACTGGGACGGGGAACGAAAAGTCTAGCAGCAGGTGACAGGTCTTAGGTGACAGGTCTCGGGAAAAACAGCTAGAGGTTTCACGGTGCCGCACCGGCGCAAAAGAAAAGGCCCCTCTACGCAGGAGCCTTTCCAAATCAACAAACCGCAATCTTTTCTTACGCGACCTTCACGAAAATAATAACCAGCGTAAACAGCACCAGCGACTCGATGAACGCGAGCCCGAGAATCAGCGCGACCATAATTCCAGGACGGGCCGCCGGATTGCGTCCCAGAGAATCGCAGGCAGCACCGGCAACTTTTCCCTGTCCAAGCGCGGCCAGTCCCGCCGCGAGTGCAATCGCAAAACCGGAGGTCAGCGCCACCCAATTGGTGCCTGCCGCCGCTCCAGCCGCGCCTTGCGCAAACGCCGGCACCGCCATCACCGACGCCATCATCATCATGAACATCAACATCAGGAACTTCCGCATTGTGTTTCTCCTTGTATGAATTGCCGTCAGGAGGTGGTTGACGCCGCGCCCTATGGCCGACGCCCTCACGCTGAACGGCGTTTGACAGTGCTCAGCTGTCAATTCTCAACTCTCGCTTTTTCTGAGAACTGAGAGCTGGGAACTGAGATCTCTACTCAGTGTTCCTGGCCTGTGGCTTCGCCCAAATACACACAGGCCAGCAACACGAAAATATAGGTCTGAATGAACGACACTCCGATATGCAGGCCCTCGAAGACCACCGGAATCCCCAGCGGTATAAGCGAAAAGAACACCAGTGTGACCATCTCTCCGGCAAACATGTTGGCAAAGAGACGAATGGTCAGCGACATGATGCGGGCGGTGTGGCTGAAGATTTCAATCGGAAACAGGAGGAATGGCAAAAACAGACGCATGACCAGCGGCATTTCCTTATCCTGCGGCCCAATGAAATGCTTCAAATAGCCGATCGGTCCATTCGTCTTGATTCCCTGATAGTGATAGTAAAACCAGGTCAGCAGCGCGCATCCAAGCGGCACGATCGGAACGGCAGTCGGCGATTCCAGCCCCGGTACAAGGCCAATCAGATTGCAGATCAGGATGAACATGCCGAGCGTAACCAGGTAGGGCACATACTTTTGCCCGTGATGCCCGATCACCTCATCGGCCATGTTGGAGACAAACCCGTGGATCCCTTCCATCGTGTGCTGCAACCCGCCGGGACGCTCCACCGAAAGCCGCGAGCGCACGGCGATAAAAAATATCGTGAGCAGCAGCACTACCAGCAATTCCATCGCAAAACTATCGGTGATGGGATGCGTTGGGTGCTTGGCAGGAATGTGGAGCGCATGCAGCAACGCCGCGACCGCCGGCCCAAACAAACGATTCAAGAGTGAAGTAAAAACCAGTTGTTGCATATTAAGGTTATTAAGCTCAGAGTTTCTTGCTTAACTTTTTGAACGGGTTACTCTCGGCGACCGCAGCTCTAGTCCCGCCGGAAAGCCGTGAATCCTTCCCAGACCGCCTCCGCCATCAGCGCAGCGACAGGCACGCACAGGCCCCACAGAAAGCCGTAAAACGCCACTGAAGAACCTTTGAATATAGCATAGGCTACGACTCCCACCAACACGTAACGCACCACGAAGCGGAGGAGGATTCGGCCGCCTTTTTCCCGGCTGTTTTGATTGACAATGCGATCGGCAAGCCCCTCTACGCCGCGGGTTAGCGATCGGAAATTAACGTAGGAAACCGCCGCGCCAAGAACAAACCCTATGGCTCCCATCCAGCGGTAAAACCAGAAGATGGGCGCGATCAGCAGAACGCTGAACACCGATATATTGCGCAGCAGGCGAGGAACAATGCGCTCGAATGCTGTGGTCTCACCCGGAGTTTCCGCCGGCAAAAAGTCGGCGGCGCGATCAGAATTCTCACGCTCATTCATTATCTTTGGAAGCGCCGATCGCCATGCGGATCATCTGCCCGAATCCCACCACCGCGCCAAACAAAAGCCCGACCAGATAGAGCCATTTGGTATGCAGCCAATAGTCGGCCAGTTTGCCGAGGAGGAAGCCCAACAAAACAGCCGCCGGAATGATGAACCCCATCTCGGAGTAGCGAGCCAGCGAAACGAGAGGAGCTTTTTTCTTCGGGAGATCGGAAGGTTCAGGCATGCGCTCGAATTGTAAATCAGCTCTGTCTGGTTAGCTCGCGGCCTACTTCTTGATTACTGCTACCGGCGCAGGTTGCCGAATCCCGAGCGACCAGTTCACGCTGCGAATCGCTGGCTCCGGATAAATTCCAATAAAGAGAGTGGCCAGCGCCGCGACGCCGACGGCGCAACGCATGCCAAAGCTGACGGGCAGTCGCTCCCTCTCCGTTGGCGCGCGCATCAGCATAGTGTTGGCAATCTTCAGATAGTAATAAAGTCCGAAGAGCGAATAGACGACACCCAGCGAGGCCAGTGCGTAGTGTTGGCTTTCGATCAGGCTGAGGAAGATGTAGTACTTGCCCAGAAACCCCGCCGCCGGGGGAATGCCGGCAAGTGAAAGCAGAAACAGCAACATCAAAACAGCTTCGACCGGAGCCCGCTGGTAAAGCCCGGCCATGTCGTCGAGCTCGTCGCCAATCACATTGCGCTGCCGCAACGACGTGATCACCGCGAATGCGCCGAGATTCATAAACGTATAGACGAGCAGATAAATCAGGATTCCCTTGAATCCGTCGTTAAAGCCGGGGCTGCCGATCTGGGAAGTTCCCATGGCCACGAATGCCAGCAGCATGTAACCGACATGGGCGATCGAAGAGTACGCCAGCAGCCGCTTGGTGTTCGTCTGCGTGAGTGCAGCGAAGTTCGCGCCCGTCATGGTGGCGATCGAGACAAATACAATCACTGGCGTGTAGACCGAACGCAGCGGAAACAATCCAAAGAGCAGTATCCGCAGCAGCATCGCCCAAGCTGCCGCCTTGACCGCCACCGACATGAAGCCAGTAATGCTGGTGGGCGCGCCTTCGTAGGCGTCCGGCGCCCACTGATGAAACGGAATTGCCGCGATCTTGAACAACAATCCAACCATGGTTGTCAGCAGCGCGACGATCACTACTGGATTGTGCGTATTCTGCGCCGAGACCGCGCGTCCAATAACGCCGAGGTTAGTGCTGCCAGCAATCCCGTAGAACAACGACAAGCCGTAGGCAAAGATGCCCGACGAAAACGCCCCGAGCAGCAGATACTTCAACGCTGCTTCGTTCGAGCGCCGGTCGCGGCGCAGGAAACCCACCAGCACGTAACTCGAAATCGCCATCAATTCCAGGCCGATGAAGATCAGCACAACATCGATACCGGCAGCCATGCACATCATGCCCACTACCGAAAGCAGCAGAAGAGCATAATATTCGCCGTGATGTTCGTCTTCCAGATCGAGATAGTGTACTGACATCAGAATCGAGATAGCTGCTCCGGCGAGAAACAGATACCAGAAATAAAGAGCGAAGCGGTCGACTAACAGGGAGTTGTAGAATCCGAGTAATCCCCTGGGCGGCAGCATCGACTGAATCTGCCATACGCATAGGGCCGCAAACAGAAGTCCGACCAGCGCGCCCGCGGCGTTGATCCATTTCCAAGCCCGCGGCACCATCAAGTCGATCAGCAAAATACCAAGAGCAAAGATGGATAACTCCACCATGGGCAGCATTAAGCGGTAATCGGTGGGGGAGAGTCCTCGCACTTAGTGACTCGCTTTCGCTGCGCTGGCACTCGGAGGGGCGGAGCTGGGTGATATAGCAAACGATGTAGGCCGAATCTGCGCGTTCACCGAAGCATTTGGATTGCTTTTGGAGTTGTCGTGAATCGTCTGCACGATCTGATTGACAGGCTGTTCCAGTATCTGGAAAAACGGTTTGGGGTAGAGACCGATCCACAACGCCATGATGATCAGAGGCGTAAATGTTAGAATTTCTCGCGGCGTAAGATCGTGCAGTCCTTCATTCTTCTGATTGGTCACGGTTCCAAAGAAGACGCGCTGATAAAGCCATAGCAAGTAAGCCGCTGCCAACACCACGCCCGGTGCCGCCCACGCGGCCCACCGCCAGTTCGCGGTGAAGGCTCCCTGAAGAATCGTGAATTCGCCGACGAATCCATTCAGCAGCGGCAATCCCATCGACGAAAGAAACATGATCATGGTGATGGTCGCGTAGATGGGCATCACAGTTGAGATGCCGCCATACTCTGCGATGTCGCGGGTGTGCCGCCGCTCATACAAGATGCCGACAATCAAGAAGAGCGCGCCCGTCGAAATGCCGTGATTGATCTGCTGCAGCACCGACCCCGTCAATCCCGCCGAATTCAAAGCGAAAATTCCAAGCGTGCAGAAACCTAAGTGGCTGACCGACGAGTAAGCCACCAGCTTCTTCATATCCTTCTGCATCAGCGAAACCAGCGCGCCATAGACGATGCCAACCAGCGACAGTCCGATCACCCAGCTTTGTACCTTCGGATGGGATACGACGGAGGGAAAAAACGGCAGTGAGAAGCGCACGAACCCGTAGGTTCCCATCTTCAGCAGAACGCCCGCCAGAATGACCGAGCCAGCCGTAGGCGCCTCGACGTGCGCGTCGGGAAGCCACGTGTGAAACGGAAACATTGGAACTTTAATAGCGAATCCGATAAAGAAAGCGACGAAGAGCCAGATCGCAATATTGAATGGAATAAGCGGCGCCGTCTTATAAAGCTCGGGAATACTGAATGTGAAAATGCCGGTAAGTGTGTGGTGATGGAAGTAGAGGAACAGAATGCCGAGCAGCATCAACACCGAGCCAAGCAGCGTATACAGGAAGAATTTGATAGCCGCATAAAGTTTGCGCGGCCCGCCCCATATGCCGATCAGCAGATACATCGGCACCAGCATCGCCTCCCAGAAAACAAAGAAGAGGAAGAAATCGAGCGCCATGAAAACGCCGAGCATCCCCGTCTGCAGCACGAGGAACCAGACGTAATATTCCTTCACACGATTCTCAATGGCAGTCCATGAAGAGAGAATCGAGATCCAGCCGAGGAGCGTAGTCAGCATGATCAGCAAAAATGAAATGCCGTCGATGCCGAGGTTGTAACCCGCGCCAATGGAGGGAATCCAGTTGTTCACTGTGCCTTCAAGAAACTTGAAGCCAGGCTCGGAGCGCTGCGCCCAGAACATCGGCACGAGCGGCAGCGAAATCAGGAATCCGCCCAGCGCGAAAATATTGGCAATCCAGCGAATCGCATCCTTATTGTTCTTAGGCACGAAAAGAAGAAAGAGCGCGCCGATCAGCGGCGTGAAGAGAATGATCGATAGTATGTGACTCTGCATAAGAGCTTCTTAGCTATTCGCTGTTCGCTATTCGCCTTTGGTACTAGCGAACAGCTAAGGCCAACAGCACGCATTTCACTTCCACACGTAATACATGCCAAATCCAAGCAGTCCGGCGATCATGACCAGCGCGTACCATTGCACAAGTCCCCATTCGAACAGCCGCGCCGGATACGAAATCATGCGCGCTAGAATCGCCGGACCATTCACTCCCAGGCCGTCGATGATCCACTTATCCCACCATGTCGATAGCATAGCGACTGCGCGAGTTACCCAGCCCACATCGTTGACGGCTCCATCAATGATCTTCGCGTCGAACCATGATGCCGCCTCGCCCGCACCCATCGCGCCCAGACGGATCTTGCCGATCTTGCGGCGTCCCGTGAAAACGTAGTCGTAACCCTCATCCACAAACCACTTGTTATAGAGCACGGTATAGAGCGGCGGAGCCTTCTCCGCAATCGGCTCAACATAATCCTTGCCGGCATTGAGATAGGAACGGCGCGCCATTCCCCAACCGACTCCAGCCGCCGCCAGCGATAAGAACATCAGAAAATATTCAGTTTTGTCCGTGTGCTCCGCTTCTTTCTCTCCCGCCGCTAACTGCCCAGACTTACCCTCTTCCTGTAAGACAACTGCTTCCCGCGCGAACACCGGTTCTACAAATTTTTCGAAGCGCGCCGATCCGCCCAGGCTATGCGGCCAACTCAGCCAGCCGGCGCCAATCGAACACAGCGCCAGAATCACCAGCGGCATGGTCATCGATTTCGGCGACTCATGCACGTGATGCTCAACCTCGTGGCTCATCCGCGATGGACTGTAGAACGTCAGGTACATCAGCCGGAACATGTAGAACGCGGTCATCAGCGCGGTGCCATAACCAACGAACCAGAGGATGCGATACGCCCCGCCTTCCGAAGCCCACGTCTGCCACAGGATTTCGTCTTTTGAAAAGAAGCCGGCGAAGGGAAAGATTCCCGCAATCGCAAGAGTGGCGATCAGCATCGTCCAGTGGGTTGTGGGGATACGCCGCCTCAGGTCGCCCATGTGGCGCATATCCTGCTCGCCGCTCATGGCGTGAATCACCGAGCCCGAACCGAGGAAGAGCAGCGCCTTGAAGAACGCATGCGTAAACACGTGAAAAACGCCCGCCGCAAATGCGCCGACGCCCAGCGCCAGAAACATGTATCCCAACTGCGAAACCGTGGAGTAAGCCAGTACGCGCTTGATATCGTTCTGCACCAATCCAATCGACGCCGCGAACACGGCCGTGATCGCGCCCACGATGGCCACCGTTTTCATTGCAGTAGGCGCCAGCACGAACACCGCATTCGAGCGTGCCACCATATACACGCCGGCCGTCACCATCGTTGCGGCATGAATCAGCGCCGAAACCGGGGTCGGACCTTCCATTGCATCTGGCAGCCACACGTAAAGAGGAATCTGCGCGGACTTGCCGCAGGCACCCACAAACAGCAGCAGCGCAGCGGCTGTGAGGACGTGATCGCCAACCGCGAATTGTCCGCTGCGCGCCAGCGCGTTAATTTCAACGAAGCGAAACGAACCGAGATACCAGACCAGGGTGAGCGCGCCGAGAATAAATCCGGCATCGCCGATGCGATTAACGATGAATGCCTTATTAGCTGCGGTCGAAGCCGACTCACGATGAAAATAAAATCCGATCAGCAGATACGAGCACAAGCCTACGCCTTCCCATCCCACAAATAACAGTATGTAGTTGTTCGCCAGGATGAGCGTAAGCATCGAAAACATGAATAAGTTGAGATATCCGAAGAAGCGGTAATAACCGCCCTCGTGCGTCATGTATCCTGTCGAGTAGACATGAATCAGCATGCCCACGCCGGTGACGAAGAGCAGCCAAATCGACGAAAGCGGGTCGAGGAGAAATCCCGCATCGGCGTTAAATGAGGCAAGCGTCCCGTCGCGCCTGGTGAAAGTCAAATGTCCGTCACCGCTGCCGAGCCATGTGTAAACAATTTTCTCGAAGGGCCGTCCCGTGCCACGCGCAAAATGCGTGTACTCCGCGACTGTGAAACAGGAGAATAGAAAGGCCAGCACGATCACGCCAACGCACACCGCGCTGACCGTCGCCTTCTGCAATCGCCGCCCGAAAAAAAACATGACCGCGGCCCCGAAGGCCGGAAAGAGCGGGATTAGATAGATGTGGTTTAGGAACATGTCGTCGGTCGTTAGTCGTTCGCTGTTCGCACTCTGCGAACGGCGCTTAGCGAGCAGCGAATAGCGGTGCTTCTACCATTTCAATAAATCAATCTCATCCACATTGATAGTCTCTTTATTGCGGAAGAAGGCGATCAGAATTCCCAGGCCCACCGCGGCCTCTGCGGCGGCGTCCACCACGATGAAGATCGCGAAGACCTGTCCATCGAGCTTCCCCCACATGCGGGAGAAGGCCACCAGGTTCAAGTTCACCGCGTTCAAAATGAGTTCAATCGACATCAAAACGATCACTACGTTGCGCCGTGTGAGCACACCGATCACGCCCAGCACAAACAGCGCCGCAGCGACGACAAGATAGTGCAATGTGGTGATAGGAACCATAAAAAACCGTCGTTCGTCGTTCGTGATCCGCCATTAACCGATCGGCGTTGCGGTTGCTCTCGCGAACGACGAACAGCGAACGGCGTGTCGCTAGATTTTCTTCTTCGTCATAATTACCGCTCCCAAAATCGCCACCAGCAACAGCAGCGAAGCGATTTCGAAAGCGAACGTATATTGCCCCATCCTGCCAGCTTCGCCATACAGCATGCTCGCGACCTGTTGCGTGTTCGACCCTTCGGGGATCGCGATCATGCGATCGGGAAAAAGCGCCCTGCCTTTCACAAATGCGGAAACGAACAATGCCATCAACGCGCAGGCCGCCGCCAATCCCACCGGCCAAAAACGATTAAATCGGCGGTCTTTCGAAGCTCGTTCAATGCTCACTAACATAATTACGAACAAGAATAAGACCATGATTCCGCCGGCATAGACAATAATCTGCACCGCCGCGACAAACGGCGCATACAACATCAGGTAAAGGTGGGCCATTGCGATCAGCGTGAGAATCAACGCCAGTGCGCAATGCACGGGGTTACGTCGCGTGATGACCAGAAATCCTCCCAAGATGGCTAGCCCGGAAAGGAGATAGAAGAAGAAGGGAGTCGCAACCGGTTCCATGCCCGGGTCGGTTGTGGTGGTAAATACCGCCATCAAAGCCAGATTCAAGCCAGGGATCATGAAACGATCACCCCCACGATGGCCGTAAGGATGAGCACAACCAGCGTGATCGGCAGCAGCACCTTCCATCCCACGCGCATCAACTGGTCAAAGCGATAACGCGGCCAGGTCGCGCGACACCAGATGAAGAGATACATAAAGAGCGCGACTTTAAGCACAAACCAATACACATAGTCGATACCTTCGCTGAACCTAGCGAAAATACGGAGGAGTGCTTCCAACTTTTCCGGTAGGTTGGTTGCGTCGGCGAAACGTGCCCCTACCGCGATCACCAGAAGGAAGAGTGCAATGAAGCCGAGCAGCGCCGCGAAAACGGCAAGCCCGATGCGCTGAACCTTAAAGTATGGATGCGCCGGCATGCGCATGACTCCAATCACCGCGATCGCCGCGAGGGCGCCGAATGTCAGGCCCGGAAACAGAGAAAAAATAAAATCCCATGCGGGTGCATGCAGCAAATTCGGAAAAGGACGCAGCCAGCCGCCAAGCCAAAGCGTCACGGCGATCGACGAAACTGCAATCATGGCGGCGTATTCGGCGAGCATGAAAAGCGACCAGCGCAACCCGCTGTATTCGGTGTGATATCCCGCCGTCAACTCAGATTCCGCCTCGGCCATATCAAAAGGAGCGCGATTGGTCTCCGCGATCATGGCGATCACGAAATTCACGAATGCCACCAATCCCAGAGGAAAGAATTTAAAGACGAACCAGATCCCCTGCTGTTGCTGCGCCTGCACGATCCCGATCATGCTCAGCGTGCCCGTGCCTTTGTCGTTAAAACTGGTCATGAGCACCGCTGAGACGACGGCCAATCCCATTGCGACTTCATAGGACACCATCTGCGCGCTCGACCGCAATGCGCCAATCAACGGATAGTGCGAATTCGAGGCCCATCCCGCGACGACAATGCCCAGAACGCCCAACGACGAAACTCCGAGCATGAACAGAACGCCGATGTTCATGTCGCTCACGGCTTGCGAGGGACCGAACGGAATCACTATATAAACCGTGAACGCCGCGAGCAGTCCGATCACTGGAGCGAACCAAAAAACGAACTGGTCCGCCTCCGCCGGGATAATGTCTTCCTTCAGCGCCAACTTCAGCGCATCGGCAATCGGCTGCAGCAATCCGTGCGGGCCTACGCGCATGGGGCCGAGACGAATCTGAAAGTGCGCCAGCGCCTTGCGCTCGAACCAGTTCATCGCCACCACCGCCAGCGAGACGCCCGCGAAAATAATCAGCACATAAATCAGCGCCCAGAACTGGTTCCCCGCTTCGCCGGGAGTCACCGTGCTGCCGAGATACGACATGATGAAATTGGGCATCAGCGGTCGACCTCGCCGAGCACAATATCAATCGTCCCAATGACGGCGATCACGTCGGCGACGAGGAGGCCGCGCACCATTACATCGAGTGCCTGCAAGTTGACGAGCGATGGCGGCCGCACGCGTAGACGGTAGGGCTGCGTCGATCCGTCGCTCACGATGAAATATCCAAGCTCGCCTTTTGGCGCTTCGATCGAATGATAGATTTCGCCGACCGGTGGCTTGATCACCTTGGGAACTTTGGCCATGATCGGGCCTTCGGGAATCGAGTTGACCGCTTGCTCAACGATGCGCAGCGACTGGCGCATCTCCTCCATGCGAACGAGATATCGGTCGAACGTATCACCGTTCTCGCCCGTCGGAATCTCGAAATCGAATTTGGAATAGGCCGCGTAAGGCTGGGCCTTACGCAGATCCCACTTCACGCCGCTGGCACGCAGCACCGGGCCGGTCACGCCCAGGGCAACGCAATCCTCAGCTGAGATCACGCCAACATTTTTGGTTCGTTCCAGCCAGATGCGGTTGGTAGTCAGCAGTTCTTCATATTCGTCGATCTTCGGCGCCACGAAAGTCAGAAAATTCTTTACGTCTTTTTCGAAGCCGGCATAGGTTTCATATTGGCAACCGCCGATGCGAAAGGCATGCGTCGTAAGGCGCGCTCCGCAATACCTTTCGAAAATCTTGAGAATCTCTTCGCGATCGCGGAAGGTATAAAAGAGCGGTGTCATCGCGCCGATATCGAGCGCATGCGTGCCTAGCCAAAGCTGATGGCTGGCGATGCGATTCAACTCGGTCAGAATTACGCGAATATAATCCGCGCGCGGCGGCGCCTCCACATTCAGCAACTTCTCCACCGCTTCGCAATAGCCCAGGCCATTCGACACCGCCGCGACATAATCCATACGATCAACGTAAGGATTGAACATCGTGTAGGTGCGGTTCTCGGCGATCTTCTCTACGCCACGATGCAGATAACCGATGACGCACTCGGTGCCCCGAACCTTTTCGCCGTCAAGCTTGAGGATGACGCGCAACACTCCGTGGGTCGCGGGATGCTGCGGCCCCATGTTGATGATGAGCTCGTTCGAATCGAGATAGGGCTTCTCTGGAGTTTCGAGATGAAGATGGGATGGAATGGCATGGTGCTGCGCGTGCGCTGAGACGTCGTTCGCGTTGTCCTTCGAGCCGTCTTTCACCGGAGCGCTCATTATTATTGGCCGCTTTCGATTCCCAGGTTGATCTGCACCCATTCTTTGTCCTGCTGGAGAATGCCGTAATCTTTGCGCAGCGGGTGGCCCTTCCAGCCGTCGGGAAGAAGAATGCGCTTCAGGTCGGGATGGCCGTCGAACTTAATCCCGAACATGTCATAGACCTCGCGCTCCAGCCAGTTGGCGGTGGGCCAAATCGAAACGCAGGAGGGAATCGAATCGCCGTCGGCAATCTGCGTTTTCACGCGCATGCGTTCGTTGCGTGCGAAAGAATAGAGAATCCACAGCACTTCAAACTGCTTATCGCGCTTCGGATAATGCACGGCCGTGATATCGACGCAATAGTCAAACTCTTCTTCATCGCGAAACAGACGCAGAATGTCGGGGACCATCGCGCGGTCGACATTCAGATAATTTTGGCCGAGATAAGTCAGCCCCTCGAGAGCCGAGCCGTATTGCTTCCGATATTTTTCAACCAGTGGTGAAGGCCAGGGCACTGGCACAGGGCCGGTGGGCTTGGCGGGAGCGGCGGGCTTTACAGGTGCGGCGGGAGCGGCTGCAACAACTTTTTCCGCCATCGGCTTCTTCTCGCCTTCCGGCGGCGGCGGTGGAGCGGGCGCTTTAACGTCCTCAGCCATGCAGTGTCGAACGTGACCAACTTTTGTTACATGAACCGCGCTAGTACTTGGAAACTTCCACTTCTAACATCCGCCCTGACCAGCGTATGTGATCGGCGTCACAATGCGCCCCTCTCATGGCAGACCGACAACTCAACGCCGCGCCGCCTGAAAACTTTCGACCAGATCGCGGATGCGCAATGCATCGGCTTTGCGATGTCCATGACTCGTGATCGGATCCGTGCCTCCGGTCGACTCAATCACAATATTTGACCAGAAGATTCCCGTCGAAATCTTGACCGAAGCCACCTGCGAGATTGAGATGCTCTCCTCGCTGCTGCCAAAGAGACGCCGCTTCACGCGGCTCACGCGCAGCGAGTTGACCACGATACGCGTCGGAAACCACAGATTTCCGCGCGTCCACCGGCTCGCGCTGAAGACCTCATCGCCAGCAGCCGGATTCAGGTTGCCCGCATTCGGAGTCGCCGGACTTACACCCATTCGAGCGCGCCCTTCTTCCACACCCACACATAACCGACGATCAGAATGCCAAGAAAAACCAGCATTTCGATCAGGCCGAAAACGCCAAGCGCCTTGAACTTCACCGCCCAGGGAAACAGGAAAACCGTCTCCACGTCGAAGATCACAAACAGGATGGCAATGATGTAAAAGCGCACCGTGTAGCGCCCGCGCGCGTTATCGTAAGGGTCGATGCCGCACTCATACGGCATCAGCTTGACGCGGTTTGGACTCTGCGTGCGTACGATTCTGGCGACCAGCAGCGTCAGCGGAATCAGAATTCCGACCACCGCGACGAAGAGAAAAATAGGAACGTAGTTTTGCGGCATGGGCCCTCGAAATCGCAATCAGGGGAACTCGAAATACTAACGCCGAAGCAGCCCCGCTTCAAGGACGAACGTGTCAGGAGAAAGGTGACGGTCTCAATTTGCCGGGATCAGAGCAAACTCAGCCGCGTCGATCGGGCAAAACAAAAGTGTGGCGGGCAAGATCGGAGTCGAGTGTTTCCTGATAATAGAGAGTGGCCAGCACGCCGCCCTTCCAGACAAATAAATCAGCATTGCGCGCGGCAAATGCTTCCCAGCCTTGCGTGCCGCCGGCGCGGGCCAAGCGTTCGCCAATCAACAGCAGGCAGGCCCACGTAATCGTCTCGTGATAAAGCTGCGGTTTGCCCTGCGCCGCCGCAAACCGCTGCAAAGCCGCCGAAAATCGTTGCAGCGCTTCGAGCGCCGAATATCGGCAGAGGTATTCAAAAGCCAGCCGGACATGGTCGGCATGGTGGAAAGTGGCGGCACTAGTCGTACCGTCCTCGAATTGTCGAATCAACTCGTCGCCGCTCATGTCCCTTGTCCGAGAGAGTTAGGCGACGACTTACCCGCCACCACCGCCCATGCAGCCGCGATATAGACTACGAGCGCTCCCACGTCGAACCATCCATGCAGAAGATGGATGACGATCGCGGCTGCGAGCACGCCGATCAGAAACCTGCCGCCGGCGGTCGTGGCCCGCGGAACAAGAAACAGAATCGCGGCCGCAATTTCCGCCCATGCTAGCGTGAGACGCATGAAGTTGGGCAGCCCGGTCTTGGCGAATGCCTGGGCTGCCGGCGGTGACAACGCCAAATGCATCGACTCCACCAGAATGATTAAACCCAGAACCCATTGCAGAATGCGCAAGGCGGCTGGCAAGCGATCCTGTGTCATTTTTTCTTCTCCGCGGTTTTCCTCCGAGCTGTTTTTCGATCTAAGGTACCGCCGTCTACCGGCCGCCGCTTGGCTTCGGTGAGGCGATGGCTGGCGCTGGAGTCGAGATCGAGGTTGTAAAACCTTTTCAAATCGTGAATGCGCTTCAGGGATTCGTCGCCGAAAGGAGTCTTGCCATCGAAGGCGTGGAGCACAATGCCTTCGAGCAGGTCGCCCAGCGACATGTCGTGATATTCGGCCAGCGCCTTCAGCACCTTGAGGAGCCTTTTTTCCATGCGCACGCCGGTTTGCACTCGCTCAACAACAATCTCCGATTCGTTGACCATGGTACAAATGTACCACGGTACATAGATCTGCACAAACCATCTTTTGTTTGCCCCCGAGGCGGCGCAACCAGTGAGCGCCATCGTTCGCCATGAGAAAATATCAGGAGGTTTGTCGAGTCCTGGCAGGGAGGCCGCAGCGCATGTGCCGCAACATTAAAATTCTTTTCAACTTCGATCCGCCGGTAACTGACGAAGAAGTTCGAGCGGCTGCGCTCCAGTTCGTGAGGAAAATTACCGGGTTTAATAAGCCGTCTAAGACTAACGAAGCCGCCTTCCACGCGGCCATCGACGAAATCGCAGGCATCTCAGCGCGTCTGCTGCATTCGCTCGACACCAACGCGCCGTCCAGGAATCGCGAGGAAGAGGCCGCCAAGGCGAAAGCTCGCGCCGCAGAACGATTCGGCGCTTGAGCGTCCGAAGCCTGCCCTGGGCCCTTTAATCGTTAATTAGTCGCCTTCGCTGTTCCGGCGCATGCGCCCGGTGCGCACATAACGATCGTGCCAACTCAGGCTTTCCATCAGCAGATGCGGAGTGTGCTTACCGAAAGACAGCCGTTCCGCTCGCCCCAGATAATCGCGCAGCAACGAACGATAGTCCGGATGCGCACAGCGTTCGATAATGACCTTCGCTCTCTGCCGCGGCGAGAGCCCTCTCAGGTCGGCCAGACCCTGTTCTGTGACGACCACATCGACATCGTGCTCCGTGTGGTCAACGTGCGAGACCATGGGAACAATCGTAGTAATGGCTCCCAACTGCGCCGTTGACGGAGCCATGAAAATCGCCAGGTACCCATTGCGCGCGAAGTCGCCCGACCCGCCAATGCCGTTCTGAATCCGCGACCCCATGACGTGCGTCGAGTTCACGTTGCCGTAAATGTCGGCCTCAATCATTCCGTTCATTCCGATCACGCCGAGTCGGCGAATGATTTCCGGATGGTTCGATATTTCCTGCGGGCGCAGCACAATCCGCTCGCGATACGTCTCCATCTCGGCGTTGACCTTTTCCATCATTTCCGGACTCAAAGAAAACGCCGTCGCCGAAGCGCAGGTCAGTTTGCCGCTGCGCAATAGAGCGATCATCCCGTCCTGAATGACTTCGGTGTACGAAGTCAAATTTTCAAAGCTCGCTTCCAGCAGCCCAAACAGGACGGCGTTTGCGATGTTCCCCACCCCCGATTGCAGCGGCAACAGCGAGGGCGGAATTCGTCCCTTCTGCACCTCCCAGCCCAGAAAATCCAAAATATGTCCCGCAATCAATCGCGAGGTAATGTCAGGCGCTTTGAATGAACTATTGCGGTCCGGTGAATCGGTGAGCACCACCGCGGCCACCTTGTCCAGCGGCACGTGAAGATAAGGTGTGCCAATCCTTTGCCCCGGCGAAATCAACGGGATGGGTTTCCGGTTCGGCGGCGGTTCGAGCCCATAATAAATGTCGTGCATGCCCTCTAGCTCCGCTGGCTGCCGGGCGTTCACCTCGACAATCACCTTTTCGGCCTGCTCGATCCACGTCCGGTTGTTGCCCACCGACGAACTGGGAACCAGCCGCCCGTCTTCGAGAATCGCCGTAACCTCGATCAGCGCCCAATCCATTTTGCCGAGGAACCCATACTCCACATATTGCGCAACCTGACCGAGATGTATGTCCATGTACTCCATCTCGCCCGCATTAATTCTTTTGCGCGTCTCGGGATCCGATTGATAAGGGAGTCGAAGTTGTATGCCTCCGGCTTTAGCCAGCGCGCCGTCTAACTCAGGCCCGGTCGATGCGCCGGTGAATATGCTGACTTGAGCCTTTTCACCGCGCAGGTTTGCGTCGGAGATGCGGCGTGCCAGCGCCAGCGGGACGGCCTTCGGATAACCGGCGCCGGTGAATCCACTCATACCGATGCGAGTGCCGAAGTTGATGAGAGCTGCCGCTTCGTCGGCGCTCATGATGCGGGATGACAGATTCGAGTCCAAGACGCGAGAACTAAGCGAACTAAGGGTGGCCATAGTGTTCCTCACTGCGCCACAGTTGGCGGAGGATCAATTTTTCCATGAGTGCCCACGCCACAATGTGACCCTAGTCACCTGAGGAGGTGACGCGTCACATGCTTCCGACACCACATTCTGATGACACATCCGCGACGATTCGCTTTGTGTTCGCTGCCTATGCGGCCAGCGTCGACCGTGTTCCCACCCCGAATAGCGACTCGCCATCCGTCACGAATTTCAAGATATAATTAGGGGGTACGTCAATGATTTCTGGCCGCATCGGAGACGCGTTCGCCACTCTCGCAGTAATCTGCGTTCTAAGTATTTTTCTCTTTCCGGCCATGCAGGGTCCATACTCCGCAGTCCACGGACCGGCTTCGGCGCTTCTGGCCATGCGAGCGGCGGCGAAAGTGCGGAGCGCCATTGCGCAGGCCGCATCACGATCTCTCGGCGCCCTGACCTCGGCTCTCACCGTTCTCTGCCAGGTAATCGCCGCTGAGACCGGCCTCTGCATATTCACTGTCGCTGACCGTAGCGCCGTGCTCCGCTGCTGATTCTGCTCACCCATCCGTCTAAGAATCTCTCAACCTTGACGTTCTCGCGAGAGGGCTTTGTCCCGCTATTCCTCTCGCGCATCGCCGAGGCTGTCTTGACGATCTTCGCGGACAGCGAAGCCAACATTCTTCCAATTCCTATTTGAGGAGGGCTAAAACCCATGACACCTGAAAAGATCAAGAAACTCGCACTGCTGGCGACATTAGCAGCCTCGTTGTCACTTGCCGGATGCGCCAAGAAATCCGCCAAAGTGACGCCGCCACCTCCACCAGCGCCCGCGCCGACCGCGCCCACAGCCACTCTCGCCGCCAACCCCAGCGTAGTGGAGGCGGGACAATCGTCCACTCTGACGTGGCAAACCACTAACGCGACCGAAATTACCATCGCTGGCGTTGGCACGCTTCCTGCCTCCGGCTCTCGCTCGGTCACGCCCAATACATCCACCACGTACAGTCTTACCGCCAAAGGCCCAGGAGGAACTGGCGACGCCTCGGCCCGCGTAACTGTAAACGTTCCAGTCGCCAACTCCACGCAGCTGACCGACGAGGAGTTGTTCGCGAGAAACGTCAAAGATATTTTCTTCGACTATGACAAAGCCAACCTTCGCTCTGACGATGCGCCGGTCGTCCAGAACGACGAAGCTTTCCTGGTCGAGCATTCGAATGTCAAAGTGCTCGTCGAAGGCCACTGCGACGATCGCGGCTCCGAGGAATACAACATCGCCCTCGGCGCCAGCCGCGCCGAATCGGCGAAACAAGCGTTGGTGCAGCAGGGCGTCTCTGCCGAACGTATTCGTACCGTCAGCTACGGAAAAGAAAAACCTTTCTGTACCGGCGACAACGAACAGTGTTGGCAGCAAAATCGAGTGGACCACTTCGCATTCGACCGCTAACCAACTCTCCCTGGGAGGGTGACTCCGTATGAGCCACCCTCCAAATTCAGTAGCGTATCCTTCAAGCAGAAACTTCAAAGCATGCTTTTCGAAAGTATGAGCATCGAAGGTATGACCATCGAACTATGTTCCTCAACTCATGACTGAAAGCGCCGCGACCGCCGAAAGCGTTGGGTGGAGGAACAAACTGCTCCGCCATATCGCCGACCTCCGGCAGCGGGAAGGACAAGTCTTCCTCGTTCTGGCACTGGTCATCGGCGCCATGACCGGTATGGCGGTTGTCGCCTTCATCCTGCTGACGGAGCGACTGGGAATGCGCCTCTATCCCGTCGGCGGAGCTCCCTGGCGCCGTCTGCTCTTTCCCGTAGCGGGATCGCTCGGGATTGGCTACCTGCTCTACCGCTACTTTCCCAACGCGCGCGGCAGCGGCGTGCCACAAACCAAGGCCGCGCTATTCGCCAGCGAAGGACGGATCACCCTGCGCACCGTCTTCGGCAAATTTTTCTGCACTTCGGCTACGCTTGCCAGCGGCATCCCGCTCGGCCGTGAAGGGCCATCCGTGCAAGTGGGTGCCGGAATCGGTTCCGTGCTCGGCCGCTTCCTCGGACTGCGCACCGAGCAGGTCAAGAAACTCATTCCCGTGGGTGCGGCAGCGGCCATCGCAGCCGCCTTCAACACGCCGCTAGCCGCCGTCCTCTTTTCGCTCGAGGAAATCACCGGCGATCTTTACGCACCCGTGATGGGCGCCGTTGTACTCGCTTCCGCAACAGCGTGGATGGTGCTGCGCGTGTTTCTCGGCGATCATCCTCTCTTTAAAGTTCCGCAATATCAGCTCATTCATCCCGCCGAGTTCGCGGTCTACGCAGTGCTCGGCGTGGCCGGCGGAGTCGTGTCGGCGATCTTCACCAAACTCCTTCTCGCTATCCGCGCGCGCTTTCTCCGCCTCCCGCGCAACACAGTCTGGTTTCAACCCGTAGCCGGAGGGCTGCTCGTCGGCATCATGGGGTGGTTCGTGCCGCAAGTTCTTGGTGTCGGCTACGGATATGTTGGCGACGCGCTGAACGGAAGAATGGCCTTCCAGTTAATGTTGCTGTTAGTCGTTCTAAAACTCATCGCCGTCACCACTAGTTATGCGACGGGCAATGCCGGCGGCATTTTCGGCCCGTCCTTATTCATCGGCGCGATGCTAGGCGGAGTGGTTGGAACCATGGCCCATCACCTATTCCCCGCCTACACTGCTAGCGCCGGCGCCTACGCTCTGGTTGGCATGGGCGCGGTTTTCGCCGGAGTCGTCCGCACTCCCATGACGTCAGTGCTTATGATCTTTGAGATGACGCAGGATTACGCGGTCATCGTCCCGCTGATGATTGCGAATCTCATCAGCCTCTTCATTGCTTCGCAATTGCAGCATGAACCAATCTACGAAGGGCTGGCGCTGCAGGACGGCATTCATCTACCTTCCGCGGGCGCGCGGCAAAGATCCGGTCAGCACCAGGTCGTCAGAGTTATGCAAAGTGCGAGCCAGTTGCTGTCTGCGGAAATCACGGTTCGGGACGCGCTAGAGCAGGTTCGCTCAAGCAAAGTTCGAAGCTGGGTAGTGACGGATCAGAGAGGCGTGGAAGGCGTCATTAATCTGGCGCAACTAGAGAAAGCTGCCGCCGAAGATGCGGGCAAAAAAGTCGGCGAGTTGGTGGACCCGCTCGTCTTCCCCCACGTCCACGCCGACCAGAGCCTCGATCTAGCCCTGGAGCGCATGGGGGCCAATCAAGTTGAGATCCTGCCCGTGGTGAACCGCGGCAATGTCCACAAGTTGGAAGGCATGGTCACACTGAACGATGTGCTCGACGCCTACGGGGTAAATCGAGCGTAAGCGTGGACGGATGGATCCTCGCCCCCAGATTTATACCTCGGCCCTTCAACTAAGCGAAGTTTGGCTCCACCATTCGCCGCCGAATCCAACTCCCGTCCATCCTCATCTATCCAGCATGAACGTTGACAACTTTTACATAGAACCTCTCTCGCATCCGCAACCGCTGAGCGAGAATTTGCCAGACGAGCCAATTCGCGCCACCGGCGAATCCAAGGATGCAAGCCTGCTCGACTCGTTTTCTCGAGCCGTCACCGCCGCCGTCGAAAGAGTAAGTCCGTCGGTGGTAAACGTAGAAGTGCATCATGCGGTAAAGCCGGGCCGCAACCGGTCAAACGAACGTCCAGACGAGCCTCGCGAACGCCGCGGAGGCGGCTCGGGCTTCGTCTTTACTCCCGATGGATTGATCCTAACCAACAGTCACGTCGTCCACGACGCAACACGGATCGAGGTCACACTGGCCGATGGCCGGCACGCCCCCGCGCACACGATAGGCGACGACCCCGCGACCGATCTTGCCGTCATTCGCACCGATGCTCCCGGATTGCAAGCCGTCGCGCTCGGCGATTCGCAGCAACTGCGTCCCGGCCAGATGGCGATCGCCATCGGCAATCCCTACGGCTTTCAGTCGACGGTCACGGCCGGCGTAATCAGCGCGCTGGGGCGTTCTCTGCGTTCGTACTCGGGTCGCCTGATCGAAGACGTGATTCAAACCGACGCCGCTCTGAATCCGGGAAATTCCGGCGGCCCGCTCGTCGACTCGCGCGGCTACGTAATTGGCGTCAATACCGCAACCATTCTGCCCGCACAGGGAATCTGTTTCGCCATTGGAATCAACACCGCGAAATTCGTTGCCAGCCGTCTGCTCCGCGACGGACGCATTCGCCGCAGCTACATCGGCGTCTCGGCGCAGACGGTCCCGATTCATCGCCGCGTGGTGCGCTTCTATTCGCTCCTGCGCGAAACCGGCGTGGTCGTAGTTGGAATTGAAGACCACAGCCCAGCCCGAAGCGCGGGCCTGCGCGAAGGCGACGTGATCGTGGCCCTCGACGACAAACCAGTGGCCGGAGTCGATGACCTGCATCGTCTGTTGACCGATGCCCAAGTAGGCGCGAGGTGCGCGCTGACGGTGATTCGCCACACGGAGAGGCTGGCGCTAACCATCATTCCGGAAGAAGCGCAGTAACCCTAAATCGCAGCCATGAGAAAGAATTCACAGCTGTTCCTTCGTGAACCTTTGTGTCCTTTGTGGTGAACGAACCTTTGCCAGGTTGCCACCACCCCTATCCCATTGCACACATTAGATTTCGTGTGTTAGCTTCGACTCGGAGAGTTCTACTTGCGACACACAGTTCCGGCTGGCATGGACCGCAAGGAAACTGACGTCTACCTGCGGCTCGATCCAGCGCGTCTTCCCCAGCATATCGCCATCATCATGGACGGAAACGGCCGTTGGGCGCGCCGCCGGCACATGCCGCGCGTAGCCGGACACCGCGCCGGTGTCGCCTCGGTGCGTTCGACGGTGGAAACCGCGGCGCGCATCGGAATTCCCGCGCTCACGCTTTACGCCTTCTCCGAAGAAAACTGGAAGAAGCGCCCGAAATCCGAAGTTGATTTTCTGATGCGCCTTTTGTGCCGCTATCTAAAGGCGGAGATCAAAACACTCAACGAAAATAATGTCCGTCTCAACTACATTGGGCGTCAGCACGAATTGCCCGAATCCGTGCAGCGCGAGATGGCGGAAGCTAGCTGCGCGACCTCGAAGAACACCGGAATGCTGCTGACTCTCGCGCTGAACTACAGCGCCCGCAGCGAAATCGTCGATGCCTTTCGCTCACTCGCCGAAGCTGCATCGCGCAATGGCGGCCTCGATCACATGCAGGTTGATGAACAGTTGATAAGTGACCATCTCTACACCCGCGGCCTGCCCGATCCCGACTTAGTAATTCGCACCAGCGGCGAAATGCGCCTGAGTAACTTCCTGCTCTGGCAATTGGCTTACGCAGAGATTTATGTAACTCAGACCCTGTGGCCCGATTTTCGCGGCGTGCAGTTGCTCGAAGGAATCGAAGAATATCAGAAACGTGACCGCCGCTACGGAGGCCTGGGACCTGACGGCCACGCTGCGCAACACGCAACTCGGAACCATGCCGAGGTGAAGCGCTGATGACACTAACTCGATGATCAAGCGCATCGCGACGGCCGTCGTTCTAATTCCCCTGGTTCTATTGCTGGTCCTGAAAGCGCCGCTCTATGTGTTGGCCTTGGTAGCCGGAGCCGTCGCACTACTCGCCATCGCCGAGTTCCTGAAGTTAGCAACCCATTACGCACTCCTGCCTCTGAGTTTGGCAACCTATATCTTCGTCGGGCTCTTCTTTGCATTTGTGATTGTCGCGACCACCAATCGCACGCCGCTGGTCGAAACTACCGCCATCCTCTACGGACTCGCCATTGCCGCCAGCCTCGCGCCCTTTGTCTTTCTAACGTTGGCTATGCGGCGCAACGCACTGGAGACCGGCTATCCCGCAGCCGCTGCTTCGACCTTCGCATTCGGATACATCGCGATCCCAATGGCTCTTCTCGTCGCCATCCGCCAACAGCCCGCCGGCGCCATCTGGACCATCTATACCCTGCTCGCCGTCTGGGCAGGAGACATCTTCGCCTACTTCGTGGGCAAATCGCTGGGCCGTCACCTCATGTCGCCCGAGATCAGCCCGAAGAAAACATGGGAGGGCGCGGCAGCATCGATCATAGCCAGCGTCATCATTGGCACCCTGTGGATTCAGCACGCGCCCGGGATTAGTTCCACGCTTCTGCGCGTTGGCTTGATCGAGCGGCGCGACGGTATGTTTGGACTGGAACAGCCACAACTCTGGCCCATCATTTTGTTGTCCGCCGTGGTGAACATCGCGGCCCAGTTAGGCGATCTGGTCGAGTCACTGATCAAGCGCGGCGCTGGAGTAAAAGATTCCGGCACCATCCTCCCCGGCCATGGAGGCATGCTCGATCGTATCGACGCCATGCTGTTCGCCGTGCCGGTGGTCTGGGCGTGGGGAGCATGGCGGCTGATGCAATAAGAAACCACTCTCTGCCATCAAAATTAGCGCCGCCTACATCTAATTCAGTGATGACTACCAAAGCCGAAGCAACTGTCACCAAAGCCACCGAACCGTCCCTCGGAGTCGGCCTGATCTGCGCCGATCGCGATGGCAATCGTATTCGTATCGACCGAGTCGACCGCGACGCGAGAAAACTCTCCTACCATTTTTTGAACGATGAACTGCGAGTGCAGGAAGGAATTCAGGAGCGAGCGATCGAAGACTTTTTGGCGGAAGGGTGGTACGTGGCAGGCGCGGGAAGATCGTTGTAGGAAAGGCTAATGCGGCAAATAGCCCGCCTCCATAGGCAGCTTGCCATCAACTCTGACAACCGTCACCCGGTCGGTAATGGAATGCTCTTCGACGAAGCCGATCGCACCCGGTATCGTCGCCACTGCGTCAATCACCTCGGCGTCTGACCCCACTGTGCGAATCGAATTCTGTTGCGCGGCCAGCATCGCTCTCACGTTAGCCTCGCTCATCTTGGTGAGATGCTCCAGCGTGCCCATTTCGCCAGGCGAAGAGCTATGCAACACCAAAACGATATTTCTGCCGTCCGGCCACTTCTTCACTTCACCCTTGAAAATCTTGGTGAGGTGCGCGGACGTGATGTTCTGCGCGGTATTGTCTTTATTGACCACCACCGCCATGTGGTGCGCAAAGCATGGCACCGCCGACAACGTTATCCACACACAGAAGCAAAGAATCCGCTGGTACTTCATAGGATTCTAGGTTAACGCTGAAGCTTCCATAACCTTTGTCAAAAGATTGTCAACAGGTGACGGGAGTAATCAGTCTGGTAACGCTAAAGGTGAGAGGTCAGAGGTCACATTGCAGAGGTAAAAACCGGACCCGAAAATCATCTACCTCTGCAATCTGACCTCTCACCTCTGCAATCCTTCAGAACCCCATGATGTTGTAGCCGCAATCCACGTAGATGACCTCGCCGGTAATACCCGAACTTGCGTCCGAGGCAAGGAAAACGCCCGTGCTGCCTACCTCGCCGACTTCCACATTGCGTTGCAGAGGAGCGCGCTCTGCGTGCGAATGCAGCATATCGCCGAAGCCGGAGATGCCACGCGCGGCCAGCGTCTTGATCGGCCCTGCCGAAATCGCGTTGACGCGAATCTTTTTCCGTCCTAAATCCTGCGCCAGATAACGCACCGTACATTCCAGCGCCGCCTTGGCCACGCCCATGACGTTGTAGTGCGGCACAACTTTCTCCGCGCCGTAGTATGTCATGGTAATAACGCTGCCGCCGTCTTCCATCAGCGGAGCCGCGGAGCGGCACACCGCGATCAGCGAATACACGCTGACATCATGCGCCACGCGAAAACCCTCGCGCGTCGTATTCACAAAGTCGCCCTTCAGTTCGTCGGCGGGAGCGAAAGCCACGCTGTGCACCAGCACGTTCAGCTTGCCGTAGCGGGCTTTCAGCTTGTCGAAAAGTGCGGTGATTTCTTCATCTTTCGATACATCGCACATGAAGGCTTCCGCGCCCGGCAGCGAAAGAATCAGGTCCTTCGCCTCCATCTCCATGCGCTCATTCTGATAAGTAATTGCCAGGTTAGCGCCAGCCGCGTGCAATCCCTGCGCGATCGCCCAGGCGATCGAGCGCTTGTTGGCCACTCCAAAAACAACCGCAGTCCGCCCTTTTAAGTCATCGAACATGAGTCACCATCGCCAGTTGATTTGGATCAGCGCTGTTTTCTTATTTTTCGTCGAATGTCGGGCCAAAATTCTTTGACGACCAGCGTGAGCGTGTCATAACCGACCTGCGATCCCCACACGCTGGCAGTATTCTTTAACGTGCGGTCGCTCGCAACATAGGGCACATTGACGCCCGGTTCGGGATGATAGCCGGGATGGGGATGGTAGCTATACGTTGAAACGGCCGACGAAACGGCGCTGCCTACGATTTCCGAGTAGTTGAATTGACTGTTCCCCGAGTCGGTGCGCGTCACGAAGATACGGCTGATCGAGTACCCGGTCCGATGCCAAAAACTACCTTGGCCCGACTGAAAGTAACGCGGATCCTGATGCAGCATCGAGGGGAAAATCGCGCCCACGAAGAAATTCTCGATAGTGCCATCCGCAGCATAGGCGCCGTAGCGTTTGCCATACGCCGCCCATCCCTGTCCGAATCCGGGCTCACAGTTCTCGGCTTGGCATATACCCGATAGCGCTGCGTACCAGACGATCTGAATCGGATCGAACGATCCCTTGGCGACAACCTTGAATTTTTCCCCGGCAGTCAACGGCGGAACCTGGCCCGCATTTTCCAGGGTCAAAAAGTTAGGCAAGGCAAAAAACAGCCGGTCTTTCGAGGTACCGGCCGACTTGCCCGCTTGGTTGGTCGAATCTTGTGAATCCTTACTTGGCGGCTGCGTTTGATCGCGGCTGACGGACTGCTTTGCCGGACCCGGCGTTATCTCCGGGGTCTGGCTCGCACTTCCCGGCGGCGACGGGTTGGACTGGCTGGCGTTCGAGTTCGAAGGGGCTGGATCCTGCGCGAGACAAACAGCCGCGGCAGCTAGGAAACAAACAACCACGAGATGAGTGAATTTCAAGTTTTTCTTGACTCCAAATCACTGGTAATCAGTGTTGATTAAATGTACACGCGGATCAATCCAGATCGGCCCGATTCAACCCATTGCATACTTGGATGCTGCGTTCGTCTTCACCCGAACGCTCCAGCGTAATTTCCATGTTCTTATCGCGTTGCAAGCGAGTGAACTTCTCCCCCCACTCTATCAGTAGGATGCTGTTTGGCGCGAGCAAGTCATCCAATCCGAGCGTCTCCAGTTCGCGCTCCGTATCGATGCGATAAAGGTCAATGTGGTACAGGATCGCGCGCGGCGAGCGATATTCGTGGATGAGTGTGAAGGTAGGGCTGGTCACGTCCTCGGCGCGAGCCGCACCGTAGCCCTCCGCGATTCCTTTCACCAGCGTAGTCTTCCCCGCTCCAAGATCGCCGCGCAGCAGCACGATGCCAGGGAACAGTTCCGCGGCCAGCTTACGCCCAAAAGCGATCGTCTCCTCAGCGGAGTGAGTAGTAGTCTGCCAGCTCATGCCGGAGGATTAAGTATAGGGGAGAAAAGCAGGTGGTGGGTGACAGGTGGACAGGAAAGCAGGAAAAACAGAAACGGAAAAACCGGGTCGTAGTATCAGGAAAACAAAAGCAGTCTTGTCGTTGATTTTTGCCTATCCTAATTCCTTAAGAGGTAAGATTCAAAAACCTGCTTCCGGGTCTTTCCCGCTTCTGGCCTTTCCTGTCAGCTGTCACCCGTCACCTGCGACCCCAGCACTCAGAATCCCGGAGGCGTCTGCAACTGCTCGGAGACCGGATCCAGAAAACTACGATCCAGCGCCGAATCTAGCGCCATGCGCAGTTTGCGGTGATCGTCATCGCCCAGGGCAATGAAGCGAAACGGCTGCAAACACGCGCTTTGAAATTTGCGCGTCGGCTGCAGCATTTCCGCCATGCCGTGTATCGCTCCGGCGCGGGTGTGAAACGCAATCTCGACAAAGTCTCCAATCGAAAGCTCGTGCTGCAACTGGAGCAGTCCGCCGTTGACCGAAATGGTGTGGATTTTAGCCCGCGCCCGTTGACCGCCCTCGGCCATTACCGCAGCCGCAACCGATCCGTTGAGATGTACGCGAGGTGAACGCTGATTGGCATTATTCAGGGGGAAGTGAGTCATAGCCGAATTGAAGTATGCCATCTCTCCAGGCCCCAGGGCAGATTACGAAAGCGCTTGTACACGAGCGTATGCTTAAGGTTAGCTGCGACTTGCCCGGAGTTTGCGATAATAACGGCAGTAACTTTTCCAGCGAGCGCTCAAGAGAGTACCTTGGTGCGATAGAGCGCTGATAAGACGAAGTTTGCTTGGCATGAAGGCGGTTATACACATGGTTTTGGCCAAAGACTCAACATTTCGATACGCAGTAGCGGCTCTTTGCTTGCTTGCAGCGATCTGCACGGGCTGCTCCCGCGATCCCAACGTCCGCAAGCAGAAGTACCTGGAGAGCGGCCAGCGCTACTTTGACAAAGGCCAGTATCGCGAAGCGGAAATACAGTTCGAGAACGCCATCCAAGTCGATAGCCGTTTCACCGATGCCCATTACAAGCTCGGCCAGGCCGCCTTGAAACTCGAGCAGTGGCCCTCCGCCTACCAGGAACTCTCTACCACCATTCAACTACAGCCCGACCAATACGCCGCCCGTCTCGATCTCGCCAATCTCCTTATTCTGGGCCATCAATACAGCGAGGCGAAGCAGCATCTCGATGTGCTCGCGCAGAAACAACCAGACAATCCTGAGGTCTACATCGCCCGCTCCAGCTACTACGCGGGCACGGGTGACATTTCGTCCGCTCTGGCTGACATGCGGACCGCTCTGCAAAAGGATCCCAACCGTTCCGATTCTTACCTGAATTTAGCCATGCTCCAGATGCGCGGCCAGCAATTTGATGCCGCTGAGGGAAATTTTAAGAAGGCAGTTGAACTCAATCCCAAATCAACCAATGCTCTGTTGTCGCTCGGTAACTTCTGTCAAAGCCGCGGCCGCTTCCCAGAGGCCGAGCAGCTTTTCCGCCGAGCCATGGCCAACGCCCCGGATGATCCAGGTCCTCGACTCTCTCTCGCCAGCCTCCTCATGACCGAAAACAAACAAGGCGAAGCTGAGAACTTCCTGCGCCAATCGAAAAACGACTTCCCTAGCAACTCAGTCGGCTACCGCATGCTCGGCGATTTCTACTACGCCAACAATCAGTACGATAAAGCGACCGACGAATACGCTTCGCTTTATCATGACCATCCCAAGGATATGGTGGTCAAAAAGAATTACATCCAGTTGCTGATTCTGAAAGATCGGCTCGACGATGCCCGCAAGCTGAACGATGAAGTCTTAAAGGCAAGGGCGGACGATGAAGACGCTCAGATTTACAAAGGCGAGATTGAGATTCGCAGCGGAAAGCCAAACGACGCCATGAATACTCTTCAGGCCGTGCTGAAAAACAATCCCGACAATGGCGTGGCTCACTACCAGCAGGGCCTCGCATACGAGGAACTGGGTAACACCAACCGTGCCGAGCAAGAGTGGCGGGACGCCATTCGCACGCGACCTGACATCGTCGATGCTCACCGCGCCCTGGCCGGCATCGCCATCCATCGCCACGACCCCTCAGCGCTCGCGCAGGAAGCCGACCAGATCATCGCCTTGCAGCCTGGCGCTCCCGACGGTTATCTGCTGCGCGGAGTGGCTGAGATCGATCGTAAACAATACGCCACCGCCGACGAGTATATTCACAAGTCGATTGAACGAGCTCCCGGCAATGCTGCCGCCTACGTGCAGTTAGGCAATCTGCGCATGGCGCAAAACCAGTATGCCGACGCGCAAAAAGCCTACCAGCAAGGCCTGGATCAGGATCCAAATTCCACCGACGCGCTCGGCGGCGTGCTCAACGTCGATCTGATCCAAAAGCAACCCGACCGCGCCCTCGCGGCTGCCAGAGCACAGGTGTCCAAGTACCCAAAGAACGCCGGCTTCCACATCATGCTCGGCCAGTTGCTGCTCGACCAAAAGAAAGACATGCCGACCGCCGAGGCTGAGTTCAAGCAAGCCGCGGACTTGGACAAAAACAATTCCGAGGCGATGATAAAACTCGGCGTCGTGCTCAACATGAGCGGCGCTCCCGATCAGGCGCTGCAAGTTTATCTTGATGGCTCGAAGGCCAATCCCAAGGAAATCACCTTCTACCTCCTGGCTGGTAGCATCTACGAGAGTCGACAGGACTGGGATCATGCCAAGCAGCAGTACCAAAAGGCACTCGAAGTTCAGCCCGACAACCCGCTCGCCTCGAACAACCTCGCCTATGTGATGCTGCAGCAGGGCGGCAACATCGACGTTGCCTTCGCTATGGCGCAAACCGCCCGGCGTCAGCTTCCCGACAATCCCAATTCGGCCGACACTCTCGGTTGGGCTTTCTACCACAAAGCCGTCTATGGCTCGGCGATTACACTCTTCAAAGAAGCGGTGCAAAAGGAACCCGACAACCCGCTCTTCAACTACCACCTTGGACTCGCCTACGCGAAGAGCGGACAAGCAGTGCTTGCCCGCCAACAACTGGACCGCGTCGTGAAAATCAAGCCGAATTTCCCGGATGTCGATGAACTGCGGCGGGCCGTGGCCGCCGTGGCCCAAGCCAAAGGTTAAGAACTTAGAAACACGTCGCCACCGTCGGGGCGTAATCTCAGGATTCGGATAACGTCTGGAAGCACACCAGCGCCCCAGACAAGACAACCTGGCGTTTATCCGGGTTCCGTATCTCAAACGTCCGATCCCGATTTCCCGACCCGCGAACCAAGCCGGGTACGTCCGTAACCCCTTTAATCAGTGCAGAATGGAAAATTCATACTCGATGCGTAATTCTTGCCCTGCAGTCGGGCCGCCTTTCCCTCGATTCAGTCGTAAATAGGCGTGCTTGCAATAAAGGTGGTTTTGGTAATTGGCTTGCGATTCGAAAATAGGGCGGAAAAGGTTTCTCTATGGGGGAAGTAGCAAATCAGGCAGGGCATGACTTTTGGCGCCCTCCGATGGCAGCGTCGGAGGTTATGGCACAACCGGAACGAAGCGCCACCTGCCCTTGCGGTACCGAGTTTATCGTCAGTTCACTTTACTGCCATGCCTGCGGTGCCAAGCGTGCCGGTCTGAACGGCGCCCGCGCCTTTGAAATCCCTGGGCGAGCCGAACTCGCCTCGCTCGCCGAGCGCCTCGGCCTCACCACTCCTGCCGTCAGCGCCTTTGTGGCCGGTATCTTCTGCCTCATCGGAGCTCTTGCCGTCAGCCTGTTTTTCAGTGCGCGTACCTTGCTCGACTGGCAGGCCATCCAGTTGTGGCGCATCGAGTGGCTGCTCGCCTCTGTGGCCTCCTTCGTAGCTGGCTGCCTCCTGAAGAAATAGCCGGATCACCAGTTCAGTTTCGCGATTGTGCATGCTCCGCTTCGGGCATGCTTGCGCTCGCCCGCCTTTGCTGCGTCATGCGATAGAGATGATGCAGGGGGCCCACGCCCTTGCCTATCGGATGCGCATTGGCAATCGCCGCCGACACATATACCTTGGCCAGCAGAACCGCCTCCGGCAACCCCCGCCCGTGCGCCAGGTGGCAAGCCAGCGAGGTGGCGAAGGCGCATCCCGTACCGTGTGTGGAGTTCGAGCGCAGACGCTCGGCTTTGAATGTTTCGGTCTCCGTCCCATGCCCCGTCGTAAAACTAAGCAGATCGATCGCCTTCTCCAAATGGCCGCCGGTGACGACCACATTCGCCGCACCCAGTGAATGGAGCCGAGCCGCAGCCGCACGCATCTGCTCCAGATTATTGACCTCGACCCCCGTAAGCGCGGCCGCCTCATCGAGATTCGGCGTGACCAATTCGGCGAGCGGAAGCAGGCGTTCGATTAACAGCCGGGTTCCCGCCGCATTCAACAACTCCGCTCCCGAACTCGACTTTAGAATCGGATCGAGCACCACATGGGGCAACCGCGCCCCCGCCAGAAAATCCGCAACCGCCGCCACCACTAGCTCGTTGCCCAGCATGCCTAAATGAACCGCCTCCACAGCCACATCGGCGATCAGGCCATGCAAACATTCCGCGACGATCTTCGGATCGACCACCTCCACGCGCCGCACCCCCCGCGTCGACTGCACCGTCAACGCCGTAATGCAGGACACACCATAGCACTCATGGGCGGCGATCGTCTTAATATCGGCGGTAACACCGGCGCCTGACGAAGGATCGAAACCGGCGATCGTCAGCACAACAGGAGGGCTCACAGCCATGCGCTCACTCTAAACCCAAACCGCAGGGAGCGAAACGGCACTTCTGGGCTTCTCTACCTTTGCCGATGAGTTGCAGTCATGGCCGATCCAACCTCATCCCAGCTCGAGCCTAATCGCCCAGCAGGAAACTATCGACGTTGACGAACGAAGGCTGCTTAGCCGCCGACGTGTCAAACGCCCAAAGTCAGCGCTCGAGGCCGATTCTTGGAACCTGAGTAACGTCGATATCGATTAAAGTCCCGTGTCGACCCGATCCTACCTACTGATAACACTCTACTTATCATCATATTAACGTAAATGTAACATTCCATGATACTTGCGAAAATTACATGCCGCACCACTTTCGCATAGGTAACTCATCAATTACTAGCTGCCATCGACTGGTTTCAATGAGATAGACGACAACATCCATATCTATCATAGGGCTATGTTATTGATTAATTACTACTTAGTAATTACTTAGGGGGTTTTTCTCATTGACACTCTTCCGTCTAACCCGTAGCATCGTTCAATCGTTATGGCGAAAGGAGCATACGACCAAAAAACGACTTTCCACGACGGAGGTAACTGAATGCGACGTTTAGCCGAAGGCCTGGCACTGGTTTTAGCCGTTGCCAGTCTGGGGGCCGGAGCCGCATCTAGGCCAAGCAGCCTGGAAGCCGCCAAGGTCACACATCCGCCGGTCATGGCGACCAGCGGTCAGAAATCACGAACGATCAACAACTCGAAGTCGAAGTCCAAGGGTTATCAAGTCGGAACCGCTTCCTGGTATGGCGAGCAGTTTCAAGGCAAGCCGACCGCCAGCGGAGAGCCCTATGACATGCGCGATCTCACCGCCGCTCATCCCAGCCTGCCGCTGGGTACCCTCGTGAAGGTTACGAACCTGAAGAACGGTAGGGCGGTAGTGGTGCGAATCAATGACCGGGGTCCTGTAGTGGATGGCCGGATCATCGACCTGTCCTATAACGCTGCCCGCGCACTGGGCTTCGAAAAGCGCGGTTTGCAGAGGGTCCGCTTGGATCTTCAGCCCACGAATCGAACGAACCAACGGTCTACTGACGTGGCGCTCCTGCAACCTGTAGCCAACTTCAATTAAACCCGATACACTCGGCAGCGATGACTGACCCGCGCCAGCGTCTCATCGTTGCCCTGGATGTATCTACGGCCGTGGCCGCCCGGAAGATCGTGGCGGCCGTCGGTGACTCGGCCCATGCCTATAAGGTCGGCATGCAACTCTACACGGCCGAAGGTCCGGCCATCGTCCGCGAACTCGTAAGCTCCGGACGCCGTGTCTTTCTTGACCTGAAATATCACGATATTCCCAACACCGTTGGCGCAGCTGTCCGGGAGGCGGCGCATCTTGGCGTAAGCATGTTGACCGTGCATGCCTCCGGCGGCGGCAAAATGTTGCGAGCCGCATGCGAAGCCGCTCGCGCGAACTCAAACGGCAAGCCCGAACCGCTGGTGCTGGCCGTCACCGTCCTGACCAGCCTCGACGACACAGAACTCGGCAAGATCGGCCTGCGCGGTGGGGTACTCGAACAAGCCCTGAGGCTGACTGCCTTAGCTCTATCGAACGGATGCAAAGGCATTGTCGCCTCGGCGCTCGAAGCCGCCGCACTCCGCGAAGAGTTTGGCCACGACTTTACGATCGTTACTCCGGGAGTGCGCCCCGCCGGCAGCGGACCCAATGACCAGGCGCGAGTCGTAACTCCCGCCGAAGCCATCGCCGCCGGAGCCTCCCACATAGTCGTAGGCCGCCCCATCACCGACGCGACTGATCCGGCCGCCGAAGCCAGAGCGATTCTAGGTCAGGTCAGCTAGCTCAAGAACAGTACCCGGTACTCAGTACCCATAAAAATAAAAGGCGCGACAAGTTGTCGCGCCTCCGTTGAATAGCTAGCAGTCGCCGGTTTTTAACTGGGTACTGGGTACTGGCAACTGGGCACTGTCCTACAGCTTTTCAAAAAACTCGCAGCCCGAGCACGAAATATAAACCCCGCCCGGTACTCCGCGCTCCCGATCTTTCATCCGTTTTACGATACGGGTTTCTTTGCCGCACTTGGGGCATGCGGTCGATTTCGTAGTATCCATGACCTTTTTACGGTCGGCTGTCTTTGCAATCTTCGCCATCTAACTTCTCCTGACAGGAATGTGCCGCCAGCCCTGGGGCTGCGGTTCTACCTGGTATTTGGGAGTATCTTCGCTGGGTGATCAGGCGCAAACACACGCAGAAGCGGTCGACTGTACTCGCCTTAGAAATATTACACGATTCGCAGCCGCAAAGTGCGACGAAGCGGCCCCCCACCGATTCATCGCGCAAGAAAAGGGGCTGCTTGCGCAGCCCCTAAATAAATTAGTCGACTATTAAAGTCGCCTATTTTCCCGTTCCAGCGAGCGGCACCTGTTGCGGACTGTTCGCGGCGTTGTCAGTGATCGTAACGTCCGCGGATCGAGGTCCGGTTGCGGTCGGCTTGAAAGTGACCACGATTTTGCAGGTACCCCCCGCCGCCACCGTGCCACCGTTTTTGCATGACTTCGCCACCGTCTTGAACCCGAAGTCCCCTGGATCGGTACCGGTAATCGTGAGGCTGGTGATATCCAGCGCCACGCTACCGGTGTTGGTTAAGGTTACGGTCTTCGCCGAGGCCGTTGTTCCGACTGCGATCTTGCCCCAGGTCAGAGATGCCGGCACTAGCGAGACCACCGGACCATTACTGCTCACGGTGAGGCTCACCGTCGTCGTCGCAGTCAAACTGCCCGACGTTCCCGTGATGGTTACAGTTGACGTTCCCAGCGCAGCCGTTGCGCTTGCGGTCAACGTCAGAGTGCTGGTACTAGTGGTTGGATTGACAGAGAAGCCAGCTGTAACACCGCTGGGCAGGCCCGAGGCAGCCAACGTAACGCTACCCGTAAAACCGTTGATGGGGTTAACAGTGATCGTGCTCGTGCCGCTGTTGCCTTGAACCACGGTCAATGAATTGGGATTCGCGCTTAAGCTGAAGCTTGGGGATCCCGAGCAACCCGGAAACACAAAGCTGCCGATCGCCGTGCTCCAGTTGAAGCCCTGATTCTGCCCCGTTGCTTTCAAATATTCCTGCGTGAACCAGAAGGTGCAATCATCAGTCGGATCAACAGTCACCGAAGCGTAATCGCCCCAGCGATCATAGCCGCCGCTGCTCTGAGAGCCCGCGCCCGCCTTTAGTTCGACTTCCGATTCCAACGTACCCAGGGTATCGCTCGGCACACGTCCGGCGTAAACCAACGAAGGATAATCGCCGGCTGCCGAACTCGATCGACTGAAGCCAACCGCGATGTCCTGCGCCTGATCCATCGCCATTCCCGCCATCCAGCGATACTGCGAGTCGGGGGCGAACGTGCCCGATTGATAAACCGTCGGCGTCGTCTCCGGATCGTGAATTTCATACCAGCGAACACCGCTGCTCGTGCC
>Ga0187859_10000130_pt1 | contig 50158 bp, 40 predicted proteins | sample June2016WEW_10_1_2_FD_133019 | JGI IMG/M metagenome (GOLD analysis project Ga0187859, IMG submission 133019) | Peatland microbial communities from SPRUCE experiment site at the Marcell Experimental Forest, Minnesota, USA - June2016WEW_10_10 | ecosystem: Environmental > Terrestrial > Soil >...
ATGAAGAAAATCCAGCGCCAACTATAGTTGTCGGTAATCCACCCACCCAGGACCGGACCGACTGCCGGGGCCGTAACCAGGACCACCGTATAGAGAGCGAACGCGGAAGCACGTCTCTCAGGCGGGAAGGTATCGATCAAGATGGCCTGTGCCACTGGCGCTAGGCCTCCGCCCGCGACTCCCTGCAATACCCGTCCCACCAACATCAATTCCAACGACGGCGCGAGACCGCAGAAGAGCGACATCGCCGTAAAAAGTGCGACACAGATCAGATAGTAGGTCTTTCGTCCAAGGGCACGGCTCAACCAGGCGCTCATAGGCAATATGACCGCGTTTGCGACCAGGTAGGTTGTGAGGACCCAGGTCACCTCGTCATAGCTTCTGCCCAAACCTCCGCCGATGTACGGCAGCGCCACGTTCGCAATGGAAGTATCGAGTAACTCCATAAACGTCGCCAAGGTCACGGTCAGTGCAATGACCCATGGATTGATCGCTAGACGCACCTTGGGTGCCTGTCGTGTTGTGACAGTTGTGGTAGCCAATTCAGTTCTCCGCCAAAATAGTTCCGAGGTTCCGATCGGGATGGACTTCAAGAGATCCGTCGCATGGGATCAGCCGAACGTGAAGTCAAAAGCTTCTACCCCAGAGCCGAGAAACTCGACCTCGAACAGGTGATCCGCGACGGGTTCCGGCTGCCGGATAAGCTGATACAGCCGCTGCTCGGTCACTTTGCCATTGCCTTGATCGTCAATGTCGCTACCGTGAGATGCGCCGGGCAGATGTTCATCAATGAGGACGCGAAATGGAACGGAGGCGCCTCGCACCGCAGGTCCCATGACGAGATGAAGATCGCGGGCGTGAAAGCGGTATGCGATTCGCCCGTTGGCCGTGTTCAGTGCAACCGCTTCTCTGCCGACTGTCCAATCACCCTGCATTGCCCAATGGTTGAGCCCTAACTTCGCGGGGTATCCATAGACATGGCTCTTGTTCAATCGTGCTCCGCCAGGGGATGAAAAATTCTCGGTGAGTTCAAATCCGGCATAGGTTTCAGGAGACTTCAAGCTGCCCCAATCGGCGGGGGCTTCCGCACCTTGGGCATCGATCGAAACAAGTCGATGGGAAATCTCTCCGGCACCGGCCTCGACGAGCAATTGTTGGATGGTCCGTTCCGACTGTTCGTAATCGCCCTCGCCGAATTGATGGTGTCGAATACGCCCCCGTGCATCGACGAAGTGAAGAGTCGGCCAAACCTCATTGTTGAAAGCGCGCCATACCGCATGATCGTTGTCGACCGCAACCGGATAGTCGATCTTCATGGCATTGATCGCCCAGCGGACGTTATCGATGTTCTTCTCGAAAGAGAACTCCGGAGCTTGCACACCAATTACCACCAATCCTTGGGCCTTGTACTTTTCGGCCCATGCACGAACGTATGGGAGTACGCGCAGGGAGTTAATGCAGGTATAGGTCCAGAAATTGACGAGCACGACCTTTCCGCGTAGCTCCCTCATTTGCAACGGCTGTGAATTGAGCCATGCGGACCCGCCCGCGAGGGAAGGCGACTCGCTATCGATTGCGAACTGCGCTGCCGCTGAACCGACAATTCCTAATTGAGCAGCGGCAATCGACATTGCCGCGGCGCGAAGAATGCGGCGACGATCTAGGTTGATTTCGTTGGGCATAGTCTCTCTCCGATCAGGAAATGGTTCTGCCGATCGACACCGGCAGACCACATCCGTGACAGATCCGGCTTATCGTCTTCCTCCGATCAGCTCGTCAAACGTTGATGGCGTAACGAGCCGCTGCATGCATTCGAGACAAATTGGGGCCGAGTGCCTTGCGAGCTTCCTCGAACTTTTTCCAATCGCCCAGGTTGGGCAACGAAGGGATGGTGATCAATTCGCCCTGGTCCAGACCTGCGAGGGAAGCATCGACCATCTCCTCAGCCGACATGACGATCTCTGCGGGAAGATTATGGACGGGCAAATTGGCGCGGTCCCAAAACTCAGTGCTGGTGGCCCCGGGCAAAACAGCCTGCACCTGGATACCCTTGTCCTTGACCTCGTTATAGAGGGATTGCGTGAGATTGACCACGAATGCTTTGGTGCCGCTGTAGACGCCGTTGAGCAATTCGGGGCTGAGGGCGACGACGGAAGCGATGTTGATGATGAGCCCTTTGGAGCGCTCCAGGAAACCCGGCAGGGCCGCGGATGTGAGGCGCGTCAAAGCGGTAACGTTGAGTTGGATCATGTTGTCCATGTCGTCGACATTGGAGTCGATCAACTTGGCAACGCCGCCGAAACCCGCATTATTGACCAGGGCTGTGATTTCGCTGTCCGAGCGCAGGCGATCTTCGACGCGCTTGAGATCAGCCTTGACGGTGAGGTCAGCGGGTAGAACTTCGGCATTACGATCGGTCTTTGCAGCAATATCGTTTGCCAAGTTGGTCAACCGCTCCCGGTCGCGGGCAACCAGGATGAGGTTGTAGCCTCGCTGGGCAAGACGGTGGGCATAGACGGAGCCGATGCCTGTGGATGCTCCGGTGATGAGTGCGGTACCCGGCTTCGAAGGTTTCGACATAGTGGGTCTCCTCTGAGTTGCTGAAATGTGTCCATCAATCGGACTCATTACATCAGAGTAGACCGGTCGGTCTAGCGATTCAGAATTTGTGCAATTCGTAAGAATCTCTTCTTAGCGCTTCAGCAAGACGTTGAAAGCAAAGTGCAGAAAGTTCTCCAGTGGCTTGCTGGAGCGGTCCGCCTTTGACCGAAGGAGAGCGCCTTCGTAGCTATTGAGGAGGAAAGATGCCAGTTCCTGGGGTTTGCTCGATTTGGCTAGCTCTCCGCGGTCGATTGCCTCCTGGAGGATGTCGGCGATCGCCGTTTGCCAATTCGAGAAGGACACGTGGAGCAGAGATTGGATCGAATCGCTGTGGTCTGCCATCTCCAGGCTGAGGTTTGCCAGCATGCAGCCGCTAACAGTAGCCGCGGGCCCATAATTAGCCATGAGTTCCTCGAAGTACCGCCGCAGGCGCTTGAGCGGCGCGGCCTTGCCGTCGCGTAGAATCTTTTCTGCGCGTTCGTTTTCCCCCCGAACGTAAAGATTGAGCACCTCCTTTGCGAAGGCCTCTTTGCTGGCAAAGTGGTGATAGAACGATCCTTTTGGCACGCCGGCCTCGTCGAGGATTTCTTTCACGCCCGTGGCCGCGTAGCCCATGGCATGAATGCGCCGCAGTCCAACTTGAAGAAGATGCTCCCGCGTGTTCCGAACTTCCATTTTCTCCCTCTTCGTCAATTCTCACATTCGATAGACCGACCAGTCTATTCGATTCAGATTTCGCACAGAAGATTCCCTTGTTGGCACAGAGTTCATGCCAAATATCGTGAGTTTTGGCGGAGCTGCGTGTTCTTTCGGCAAGCCTGGCTAGTCGAGGCTGCTGGCTGATTCTTGGCGGGTTTGCCGTCAAGGGTGCATGGGTGGGAGAAACTGGTTGGCGTGCCGACTGAAATGGTGTGGGGATCACATTCATCGCCTACCCATTCGCTCGTTTCCTCCCGCTGTCCGTAGTTGGCATAGAGCCTTAAAGTTCTCGTCGAAAGTATTCAAACAAAGCCCACCCGACCAGCGCAGAGACAATGGCGATCGAGAAATTCGTACCCGTGACGATATCGCTCAAGGCGAACGTTATACTCTTCCCTCTTCCATTCGTCTTGGTGAATTCCCCCATCAGGAGATTTGAATAATAGAGAAAGACGATAAACACAATTTCAATCACTGCCCGAAATAGCAGGGTTAGGCGGCGACGGTTTGTTGGTTCCTGATGCATCGATGAATGATACCAACGTTTCCTTCGTGGTGCCGCGCGGCTGTGTCGCCTGATCCGAGTGATGACCAACGATACAATGGAGACTTGATCGTGGGACGCGACGGTTTGAGAAGGACGTGGACCGCAAGGATTCACCTAAATCTGCGCGAAGACTATTTGTGTCACAGAGAACAATGAACCATGAGCGGTTCGGAGTTGCCCGGCAGACGAGAGGTCCAAGGCGCGTGACCTGCCGCGAAAGCAAGTCCCAAGAGCAAACTACTGCTTCAAGTTGATTCAGAACTGAACCATGATTGCCAGAATTGTGGCGGTCTGGTCGGTGCGCAGGTCGGGCCACCAAAGGGCTTTTAGACCACCCGCCCCGTTGTTCAGTCCGAGGCCGACGCAGTTCGATATCGCCTGTGCTTGCCCGGTCGCATACCCCAACGCAATCCCGGCTGGAGTCGGCACGTAGCCAACACCTGAGTCTCCGCCTGCGGCACACTGGTAGTCGGCTGGGTTTCCATTGTTGCCACCCGGAGGCGTTATGCCGCCATGCCCGGTCCAGTACGGCACATCGGAATACCGATAGCTTTCCTCCAGGCGAAATGTGATGAACTGCGACGGCATGTAGTCGAAAGTGACTGTGCCGTCATGCATCTTAGCGCGGTCGCCCGCATTCTGGGTGAGTAGGGAGTCCCCGAGGTGGTGGATGCGTTGTTAATCGGCGGTAGCAGAGTCAGGTGGCGACCGGGATTGTTCATCAGGCCACCAATTGCGCTGTATGTGACAATTTGTCAAGTATTGCTGACAATATTTCTTGCCATGCCCACGCCCTTTCACATCGGCGCGTCATCGGAGCGGATGTGGCGTTCACGTTTTGTCTTGGGACATAACGCTGTTCCATTAAATCTTGAAAAGCAGATGCTCCAGCACAGGCCCCAGCGCCAGCACGGGAAGGTAGCTCAATGCCGTCACAATGACCAAGAATGTTGTTAGCAGAGCACCGAACGTGAAGGTGTCGGTGCGCAGAGTTCCACGGGATTGCGGTCTTTCCTTTTGCCGTGCGAACATGCCTGCAAACATCAAGGCGGGAATGGCAAGGCCAAATCGTCCTGCCAACATAGCGATCGCCATGGTGATGTTATAGAAGGGCGTATTGGCGTTGAGGCTGGCGAAGGCCTGACCGTTGTTGGCAAAAGAGGAAGCAAAACCGAAGAGGATCTCGGTGAGTCCGTGCGGACCTGCATTGGTTGTTAGACCAGAGAGTCCGGCTTTCGTGGAGATGGCAATCGCGGTCAGAATCAAGATCGTGACAGGGCCGGTGAGCGCGTACAGCACGATCATCTTGTTTTCGTTTGGCCCAATCTGTTTGCCGAGGTATTCGGGCGTTCGTCCGATCATGAGTCCAGCCAGAAAAACGGCAATGGCAGCCGTCATGATCATGCTGAAGATCCCGGTCCCGAGGCCGCCGAATATCACCTCTCCCAGAAGAAGATTAATTAACAGAACCAACCCGCCGAGTGAAGTAAAGCTGTCGTCCGCTGCATTGGTTGAACCCGTTGCGGTGTTGGAGGTGACAACACCGGCAAGCGCAGTGCCCCCGATTCCGAACCGTACTTCCTTCCCTTCTATGCTGCCTCCAGATAGGAATTGACTTGACCTGGAATCGGCACCATGGAAAAATGGGTTGGTCCGCCTCTCGCTCAAATGCAGTGCAAACAATCCGCCGATAAACAGAAGGAGCATCACCCAATAAAGAAGCCAGCCCTGGCGTACGTTCTTCACCATTCTTCCAAATGTGTTCGTCAAGGCCGCCGGCAAGAGAATGATCGATAACAATTCCAGAAAGTTCGTCAACGACGTGGGGTTTTCGTAAGGGTGTGCTCCGTTGGCGTTAAAGAAGCCACCGCCATTGGTACCCAAATTCTTGATGATTTCCAGTGCAGCGACCGGTCCCTCGGGGATGACTTGGCGCGTTCCTTCAAGAGTGGGGGCAACGACATAATGGTGGAAGTTCATAGGAACTCCCTGCCAGACAAGTAGTAACGATCCTATGAGCGCACCAGGCAACAGAATCCAAAGCAAGCTGCGAGTTAAATCGACCCAGAAATTTCCGAGCGTTGAACAGGATTCGCGCGCAAGTCCTCGAATGAAGGCGATGCCCACGGCCAGTCCCGCGGCTCCAGCAAGGAAATTCTGCGTGCACAGCCCCACCATCTGACTGAAATAGCTCATGGTGTTTTCGCCTGCGTAAGCCTGCCATGTGGTGGTGGTTGAGAAACTGATCGCTGTATTAAAGGATAAGCCCGGAGTAAGCGGTGTAGTTTGATATTCCGGGAAAAACCAGGGAAGGACGTATTGGAACCGGAGGATGGCGTAAAGGAGGAGCGTGCCGATCAAAGTAAAGACAACGAAGGAAACCAAATATTGACCGGCATCCATTTCTACTGAAGGGTCGATCCCCGCGAGGCGATAGATCCATCGTTCCACTGGAACGCATAATCGATCCAACGCTGTTTCTCTTCGGGCAAAGACCCGGTGCAAATATCCACCCAGAGGTCTGACGCAAGCGGTGACGATCACCACAAACAGGAGATACTGAACTGCACTATACACATTCATCGCAATGCCCGTTCCTGGCATTTCGCCACAAGCGGCCTCCCACTATTCTCCGCAGCCGAGCATAAAGATTTTGCGGGGAATGTGGCTTCACACCAAAGTCTCCGCTCGACGGTCATGCTCGCTCCAGAAAATTGGAGCGCTCGTATCAACAGGGCCGAATTGCGATTTAATGGCATGTTCCGCAACCGAGTCTTGTTAACTGAGTCGTTTTCGTCCACTTGTTGCGACCCGCCCCAGGCAAGCTCTAAAGCGTTCAGATGGCAAATTTGCATTGAAAAAGCCGCCAGCGTTCTTACCACGCCCCTTGTTTGCCGCCATACCACCAGACCAGGCCAACTGCAGCAGTGTTTTGATGGTCGGAGGGTGATCCTATGTGGTCAGTCTGAAAATAAGGGCGATTGCTCCAGTCGCGGCGGAACTCGAGAAATCCATCGAATCCATCGCCAAACTTGTATTCATACGTCGCGGTGGCTTCCTTCAGCGCCTGGGTTGTTCCGCTGAACAGCCCCCCACGGTCGGAGAGATATTCACTGCGCGCTGCCAACGAAGCGCGAGATGAAAGAAGATACTGGACGTATGCAGCACCGCCATCCACATGCGACGGCGCCGAGGATTCGCCTGGAGCTGCGTTGGCCCATACACGTTGGATCACATAATCAGCCTCGCCCTGCAGTGTCAGCTTTGGAGTTGCCTGCCAGGTAGCGTACGTATCAAAGATATGCAACTTCCCATTCGGGGCAGGGATGATGGGCGTGAGACACAGCCCAGGCTGCACCGGGACGGGACAATTCGTAGCAGGTGTGACATCGGGGTTCTCTTGGCCGAGATAATAGTTGGTCGTCCATGTGAGAGTCTTCGTAGGCTGAAGGACGTAGCCGAATAGTTCGTCCTTGTAACTGTTCGTCGGCTCAGATTGGTTGGCGCCATTGACAACCCAGTAGTTCAGAGAGAGCTTGTCGTTGACGTGATAAGCGGTGCGCAGCCCAGTATGGTAGAAGGGGAGATAGTAGAAGTAGAAAGACCGCGTATAGTTCATCTGGTCTTTGGTGTAGTTTCCTTCAGCCCCAAGCGAACTGGCCCATTTTCCAAAGTCCACATTGAGCCCTCGACCCACCGGTACTACATATGTACCGTAAGCTTGGAAGATATTTCGATAGATATCCGGACGTGGCTCGTTCACTGGATTGCCTTGCAAGGTCTCCGTCGCTTGGCCAAACTGCAGGTCGAAGCGAACCCCAAATCTTCTTTTGGCCGTAACGTCGGGATCGAGGGCGAAGACGAGATCGGCCTGATTGATGCTGAAGACATTGCCGAGGACGTCGTAAGCGCGAAGATCGTTGGCGCGACCGGGCGGCCTGTTGAAGTTGTATTCATAATAGCCGTCGAGCATATAGTTGATTGTGGCTCCGCCGGGAAGGGTCGTGGGAAGGGTTGACGCCTGGGGCGCGGATGCTGCATCGCTCGGGGCAACAGCCTGGATCGTGGCGGATTGAGTTGTCGTGGATCGTCTGATATCCGCAGTTGCGCTGGCCAACGCTGCGGCGGCTTCCGGTCCACTGGTGCCTCTGAAGGCAGCCTGGTTTGTCAACTCGCCATTCTGCCGTTCGAGCGCGGCTACTCGCGATTGCAGGTCGATGACCATCTGTTTCAGTTGTCCGATTTCATCACCGTTTGACTGTGACAGAGCCGGCGCCGCATGAAAAGTCAGAAGCACGAACACGACCGTAACAGAAACAAATCTGCGAATGGTCATCGTAATGTCCTGCGAAGAGGAGACTCGGGACTGGGAAGATAAGCCGGATAGAGTGTTCTGAATTCTTTTCATGCTACCTCTCGGTTCTACAAAAAGGTTTTCGATTCAGGTATGAATCTCTACCCTTCAAATGGTTATGGAAATTGACCAGGACAAAGAGCATGAAGATCTTTCCGTCTACGCAAAAACGCCCACCACTATTACTGCGGCGTCTTGCGGGTTCCTTCAAGCTTGCTGACAATCACTGTCATCGATGGAAGGATCAGTGTCGGTCCCGAATGAAGTGCAGGAACTGTCGATTCGCAATCGACAAGCCGGTGCAACTCTCGCCACCGATTGGTCTACTTTGGCAACCCGTCCATAGCCAGATTCAATTCCAGTACATTGACGCGGGGTTCCCCTAGCACCCCTAGCTGGCGGCTTGTGATGTGCTGCTTAATGAGCTGGCGGACGCGGTCTTCGTCGATCCCGCGGGCTTTGGCTACACGGGGGAGCTGGAAGAAGGCCGCATCCGGAGTGATGTCGGGATCGAGACCGGAGCCGGACGTCGTGACCAGATCGATGGGCACGGGATGGCCGGGGTTCTCCTTGGACAGTTGGTCGATGGAGCCCTGGATGCGAGTCACAAGGGCCTTGTTGGACTGGGCCAGGTTGGAACCGCCCGAGGCAGTGGCATCGTAGCCGTTGCCGGCGGCCGATGGCCGGGGGTGGAAGTACTTGTCAGAGGTGAAGCTCTGGGCGATCAGCTCGGAGCCGATGACCTGGCCGTCCTTGAGGATGAGGCTTCCGGCGGCCTGGTGGGGAAAAATAACAGCCGCGATGCCGGTGACGAACAGAGGATAGCCCAGGCCCAACAGTACGGTGGTCACGATGGTGAAGAGAATTGAAGTCTTCCAGACGGAATGCACGGTACATCTCCTTTGGGGCGCAGCGCACCCCCTGTGTTTACGCCAGATGCAGCGCTACCAGAAACATGTCAATGGCCTTGATGCCGATGAAGGGCACGATGATTCCGCCCACGCCGTAGATCAGCAAGTTGTTGCGCAGCAGAATATGGGCCGACTGAGGCACGTACTTGACGCCCTTGAGGGCCAGCGGGATAAGGGCCACGATGATGACCGCGTTGAAGATGACCGCCGAGAGGATGGCCGACTGGGGCGAGTGCAGGTACATGATGTTGAGCACGCCCAGCACCGGGAAGACGCCGGCGAACATGGCGGGGATGATAGCGAAGTACTTGGCCACGTCGTTGGCGATGGAGAAGGTGGTCAGCGCACCCCGTGTCATCAGCAATTGCTTGCCGATCTCGACGATCTCAATGAGCTTGGTCGGATTGGAGTCGAGGTCGACCATGTTGCCGGCTTCCTTCGCAGCCTGGGTGCCGGAGTTCATGGCTACGCCCACATCGGCCTGGGCCAGGGCGGGAGCGTCGTTGGTGCCGTCGCCGGTCATGGCGACGAGTTTGCCCTTGGCCTGCTCACGCTTGATGAGGTCCATCTTGTCCTTGGGCTTGGCTTCGGCCAGGAAGTCGTCGACGCCTGCCTCCCGGGCAATCACAGCCGCGGTAAGCGGATTGTCGCCGGTGATCATCACGGTGCTAATGCCCATGGCGCGCAGGCGGGCGAGACGCTCCTTGAGGCCGCCCTTGACGATGTCCTTGAGATAGATAACGCCCAAAGCCGCGGCATTCTCTGCAACGACCAGCGGTGTCCCGCCTGCGCTGGCGATCTCTTCAACGCGGTCACGCACCTTCTGAGGCAAGGACGATCCCTGCTCCTCGAGAAAACGGCCAATAGCATCCACGGAGCCTTTCCGGATGATCGCGCCCGGCAGATTGACGCCGCTCATGCGGGTCTGGGCGCTGAAGGGTACGAACTCTGCGTGAATACCGGCTAGGTCGCGTCCGCGCAGGTTGTATTTCTCCTTGGCCAGGACGACGATTGAGCGCCCTTCGGGGGTCTCATCCGAGAGAGACGCGAGTTGCGCGGCGTTGGCCATCCGCTCTTCGCTCACGTCGGGGGCGGTGAAGAACTCAGTGGCCTGGCGATTGCCCAGAGTGATGGTGCCGGTCTTGTCAAGCAGCAGGGTGTTGACGTCGCCGGCGGCCTCAACGGCGCGCCCGCTCATGGCCAGCACGTTGTACTGCACCAGGCGGTCCATGCCCGCGATACCGATGGCAGATAGAAGTCCGCCGATGGTGGTGGGAATCAGGCAGACGAGGAGCGAAACCAGTACGAAGATGGTCTGTGGCGCGTGGGAGTACATCGCAAAGGGTTGCAATGTGACCACGGCGAGCAGAAAAACAATGGTGAGGCCGGAAAGCAGAATACTCAGCGCGATCTCGTTGGGGGTCTTCTGGCGCGTGGCGCCTTCGACCAGGGCGATCATGCGGTCGAGGAAGGTTTCGCCGGGGTTGGAGGTGATGCGAACCTTGATCCAGTCCGACAATACCTTGGTCCCTCCGGTGACGGCGGACCTGTCGCCGCCAGCCTCGCGGATGACAGGGGCCGATTCGCCGGTGATTGCCGATTCGTCCACCGAGGCAACGCCCTCGATGACCTCGCCGTCGCCGGCGATGTAGTGGTTGGCCTCGACGTAGATCACGTCGCCCAGGCGGAGCTGGCCGCTGGCGACCTCTTCAAAGGCTCCGTTGGCGGTGTAGCGCTTGGCAACGGTTTCTCCCTTGGCTTTGCGCAGGGTGTCGGCCTGGGCCTTGCCGCGGCCCTCAGCCATAGCCTCGGCAAAGTTGGCGAACAGCACCGTAACCCAAAGCCATAGCGTGATCTGGAGGTTGAAGCCGAAGCCGGCACGGTGGTTGACAGTGTTGTCGATGAGCAGTGCCGAAGTAAGCACAGCGCCCACCTCGACGACAAACATCACCGGATTCTTGACCATGCCGCGTGGATCGAGCTTGCGGAATGAGTCCACAAGCGCCTGGGCCATGATTTCCGTATTCCAAAGACTCTTCTTTTCAAGCATGTCGGTCCGTGATCCCTCAGGGGCTAAAGCCCCGCATGTTTTTGCTCGGCCTAGGGCGTGCCTAAAGGCACGCCCTTTCAAGAGTTGGTGGTCAGAGTCTCCCTAGAAAAGCTGCCCCGCCTTGAGCAGCAGGTGTTCCAGAATTGGCCCCAGGCTCAGCGCCGGGAAGAAGGTGAGGGCGCTCAGAATGAGGATCACGCTAATCAGCAGCACGGTGAACAGCGCGGTGTTCACAGGGAAGGTTCCCGGCGAGGGCGGCACGCTCTTCTTGCTTGCCAGATTGCCGGCCAGCGCCAGCACCGGAATGATCATGAGGAAGCGTCCACCCAGCATGGTGAACCCCAGCATCACGTTGTACCACCAGGTATTGGCGTTAAGTCCGGCAAACGCCGAGCCGTTGTTGGCCGCCGCGGAGGTGAAGGCATAAAGAATCTCGGTGAAGCCGTGCGGCCCCTGGTTGCCCAGGCTGCTGAGGCCGATGGTGGGCGAGAGCACGAAAATGGCCGTAAATGTGAGGATGATGAGCGGGAAGATAAGCACGTAGAGCATGGTCATCTTCACGTCGTAGGCCTCGATTTTCTTGCCCAAGTACTCGGGGGTTCGGCCCACCATGAGGCCGGCGATAAAGACCGAGAGCACGACCATGATGATCATGCCGTACAAGCCCGAACCCACGCCGCCGAAGACCACCTCGCCGAACATGAGGTTGATGAGCACCATCATGCCGCCAAGCGGAGTAAGCGAGTCGTGCATGGTGTTGACCGCGCCGCAACTGGCGTCGGTGGTGACGTTGGAGAAGAGCGAGGACTGAGAAACGCCGAAGCGGACCTCCTTGCCCTCCATGTTGCCGGCAGGCGCGGTCGCTGTGCCGGTCTGTGCGGCGTTGTGAATCAGGGCGTACGGATGCGATTCGGCCCAGTAGACGGTGGTGAATCCGTCCGAGAAGAGTATGAACATTGCAGCCAGCACCGCCCAGCCGTGGCCTGGCGAGCCGGTCATGCGGCCAAGTGTATACGTGAGTCCTGCGCCAATCGAGAAGATCAAGAACATTTCGTAGAGGTTCGAGAGCGGCGTCGGGTTCTCGAAGGGATGAGCGCTGTTGGCGTTGAAGAATCCGCCGCCGTTGGTGCCCATTTCCTTGATGACTTCCTGCGAGGCCACTGGCCCTTGCGCAATGGTCTGCGTCTGCCCAGGCTGCTCGAGCGGATGGGCCGTGGTGTAGGCCTTTAGATTCTGCGGAACGCCCTGCGCGACCAGCAGCAGTGCGCCGATGATTGAGGCCGGCAGCAGGACATAGAGCAGTGAGCGCGTCGTATCCACCCAGAAGTTGCCGATGGTGGCGGAAGAGGTCCGCTTGATGGCGCGGATCAGGGCCACGGCCACCGCGATGCCCATGGCCGCTGACCAGAAGTTGTGCGTCGCTAGGCCAGCCATCTGGGTGAGATAGCTCATGGTGGTCTCAGGCGTGTACGACTGCCAGTTGGTGTTGGTGGTGAAGCTGGCGGCGGTGTTCCAGGCGAGATCCGGGCCCACGGCGGCGAGGTGCTGGGGGTTCCACGGCAACATAGCTTGCAGACGCTCGAGGGCGTAGGTAGCCAGCAGAGTGACGGCGGAAAAGCCCAGCGCAGAATAGGCATACTGCCGCCAGTTCATTTCTTTGGCGGCATCGACGCAGCAAAGCTTGTAGATGAGCCGTTCGATAGGACGAAGGACCGGATCCAGCCAGGTGCGCTCACCCTCCAGTACGCGGGCTAGATAGATGCCCACCGGACGAACGCTTGCCAGCAAAATCGCGGAGAATATGGCAAATTGCAACCAACCGTTTGCGGACATGTTAGAACTTCTCCGGGAAAAGCAGGGTGGCGATGAGGTAGCCGAACAGCAAAACGGACAGAATCAGCGCAAATCCAGTGATGATATCCATGGGTTACCTCAACTTCTGGCAAGCCTTGACGTACAGAAACGCCAGGCCGAAGAAAACTACGGTGAACAGCAACATCGTTAAATCTTGCATCGCAGGTCTCACTTCTCCATCCGGTAAACTCCATCGGGCGCTGCCGCTTCCGATGAGGTTTGGTTTCATGCGCCGCCGCAAACTGAGTGGTAAGCGGCGTGTAGCCCAATGCGGAGTCTTGTCCGCAAAGCCATCTGTCCGAAAGTTTCAGCTCTACCAACGTCGTGAATGTGGGGGCTGGCCCTGTGCATTGGCTTTTCTTTCGCGATTGAGATCACGCTGAGTGCCGACCAAGAAAAAGATCATGAATGCAACACCAACAGCGCAAAACGCGCCCACTACGACCAGTACAACCACGGCGCACCTTCCAGACAGACTGTCTAGCACCAGCCTGCACAATCGGAAGGTTATGGCTCCGTCTCTAATGAAGTCCTGAAAGGTGCCTAAATTATTCCTAAAGGGATTGGCTCAGATTGGTATGGGCGCGAGGCTGTTCGTAAGCGCGAATTGCCAATAAGGGGCAGGAGCTAGGTTTTGCTGAGGGGCAACTGAAACCTGTAACCGAACCATGGCTCTGTGAGGATATAGCGCGGCTTGGAAGGGTCAGGCTCTATCCTCTTGCGAAGCTGATTAACTAATACGTGTAAGTATTCGACCTCACCACCGTAGTCTGGACCCCAGACCGCTTGGAGGATTTTCGCGTGGGGTATTGAAACATTCGGATTCGCAATTAAATAATTGAGAACCTCGAACTGCTTGGGAGTCAGGCGCACATCACGGCCTTGAATCGATACGTGATGGGTATCCAGATCAACCTGAACCTGATCGAACGTGATCAGGTTCGATCCCTGGCGCGTTGCCAAGGGAGCACGCCGCAGGTTGGCTCGAATGCGAGCGAGCAGTTCGGGCATACTGAAGGGCTTAGTGATGTAGTCGTCTGCGCCTGCATCCAGAGCTTCGATCTTCTCCTCTTCAGTCTTTCGAACAGTAAGCATGATGATCCCCATGTCTGAATGCTCGCGCATCGAACGACAGGCTTCGATTCCGCCCATTCCCGGCATATTCCGGTCCAGGATGACCAGGTCATAGCGCTCATCGCGCAGCTTTTCAAGCGCTGCCTCGCCGCTTCTTGCATCTCCTATGATGTACCCCTGCTTGGTTAACGCAGCCTTCATCACACGCCGGAGCTGCGGATCATCATCGACAACGAGAATCTTTGCCGTCTTCATGACAACTGTACCTCATGAAATGCGGCTAATGTGAACGAGAACTGGGCACCGCCTTCCGGCGTGTTCTGCACCCGCAGCTTTCCATGATGAGCGCGTACGATGTCGCGCGCAATGCTCAGCCCCATTCCTGTCCCTGCCACCGATTCCTGTGTTTGCTTTCCTCGATAGAAACGCTCGAAAATCGCGTCTAGTTCGTCTGGCGGTATCCCCGAGCCATGATCGCGAACTCCTATCGTGACGGTGTCCTCAATCTGGCTCGCCGATATTCCAATCATTGTTTCAGGAGGGGAATACTTGACGGCGTTGCCTAGTAACTGGCGCAGGGCGAGTCCGATCATATCCGGATCTGCATCGACATTTGAAATATCTTCCTGGATCTTGACCTCCAGCGGCCGGCCGTCCAACAGATTCTTCATGCGACGCAGAGAAGAGCCAATGAGATCGGGCACCGACACTTGACGGCGCTGTATCTGAGGCTTGCCCGGCTCGATCCGCGCCATATCCGTAGTCTCGTTGATCATTTCGCCCAACCTGTCCGTCTCTTCCTCCACAACGGCAAGAAACTCGTCTTCCTCAGGGTCATGACTATATTCGGAACGTACCGTAGTTATGGAGCTCTTGATGGAAGTGAGAGGGGTGAGAAAATCGTGCGCGAGCGCATCGAGAAGGGTACTGCGAAGCTGCTCGTTGCGGCGAGCCACTTCAAGTCTCCCAAGAGCGCTCTGTTGGTTTGCATGCTCGATTGCGGTTGCGACTAGATTCGCAATCGCTTGCACGGCAGGTTCAGATAATGAAGGGCCGATTGCGCCGAGACTGCCCAGCATTCTCCCCCCAAGCGCGACAGGGACAATGATTACTTCGACGCCGGTTGGAGTAGAGACCTTTCGAGAAACGAACCAAGCCGCTTCCCCAATAGCAACGGAGCGCAACATATCTTGCTCGATCCTCTGATCTTCAATTCCCGCGAAAAAAATCTCAGAAGTCTGCCTGTCACAGAAAGCAACTACAAAGAATCCCGACTGAGTCCTGACGCTGGCCGCTACCTGGGGCCCAATCTCGATTGTGTTATCGATCAGCATCAACGACAGGCTGAGCTGATAGAGACGTTCTACCTCGATCCTGCGAGCCTGAGCCTCCGCTGCACGCTTCCGAACACTCGCCGAAAGTTGGCTCGCGGTGATCGCTGTCACCATAAAGACAAACAGTGCCACCCAGTTTTGCGGATCAGCGATGGTGAGAGATAGGATCGGCGGAAGAAAGTAATAGTTGAGGCAGAGCATCGCGGCCACAGAGGTCACGAACGATTCAGTGAGACCCCATCGAGCTGCTACGACGAGGACAGCGAGCACGTATGCGAAGCCCACAATCAGGGCATTGACATTCAAAACAGAGAAGGCAATCCAGGTGATTGTCGCGACGAGCACAAGGCAGACGAGGACCCGGAGCATGTGAATGCCAACCTGCTGCATGGATTTGGAATTCAAGAGGTTCATTTGGTTCGACGCTTCGAAGATGATTCTAACGCCGAGGAACCGGGCGGGCCGCCAACCATGAGATCCGGCAATCCCGGTTCTGTCCGCATGAATATGTAAAATTACCCATAGCCTCTTGCGCGACCGGATAGGCGGAGCACGCTATTGGTTTGATTGGATTGGCGGAGCAGGATCTGGAAATCATTTTCACAAACGTTCAACTGTGATGCCTGAACCGGCAACACGGATATTACCCCAAAACGGGGTAATATCCGGATTGGCGACTCGCTCAGGACGGCCATCCGGGTCTAGCAACAGCGTCAATGCGTGACTCGCTAAAGGCATCAGTCGACGTCCGAAGTTCCGGGGAGCGCCTCCGTCATCAGCCCCGCCAGCGACTCCTGTCGCATCCGCAGCTCACGCATCTCGTCCTCGCCCAGCTTCTCAGCGCAGCCTTCTACCACTCGCCATCCCCGAGAGAGCAGGATCTTCCGGTACTCCGGGTCAGGCGTCGATGCCGCAACGTCGCCCAGCGCTCGCAGCAGCCGCAGACTCACCGCCAGATCCGTCTTCGCGTACATGCGGATTTGCTCAAACGCCGCGTCCAGCAGCCGCGGAAACTGGATCCACCCCAGGCTTACCCGGATGACGCCCGGCGGATCGAACAACAGTTCGTCCGGAGGCCGTCGGGCCACATAGCGGATCACTACCCGACTCAGCTGATCCACGCAACTGATCGCCGTCGACGGATCGTTCACCGCCGGTGAGATCGCCTTCAGCGCAATATCGACAATCTGCAGCACCCCAAACTCGACATCCTGCTGCAGCGTCCGTGTCGGTCCCATATCAAACGCTGCCTGCAGTCGCGCCGTTCCCTCCAGCCCCAGCCGCTCGCCCTTCGCTACCATCGCCAATGGAATCCCTTGAGGTACAAAATGGCCCACCCGCCGCAGTGCCCGAATCCGCACGTGATACTGCTTCGCAATGTCGAGCAGCCGCTGCGTGTCCACAAAGCGGATGTAGCCCGACTCCGGATTCGCCAGCGGGATCTCGTCCGGCGTCGGTGGCGGTGCCTTCGTTTGCAGCAGTCGCTCCGGCCAGTGCGGCCACGGCATGATGTCGTCGATCACCCCCTCCGTTTCCTTCGCGATGCGGTCCACGATATGGTTCACGCTGATCGCCTGCGAGATGTGGTGGATGAAGAACAGCAGCCATCCCACGCAGGTCAGCGCCAGCACCATCGCGCCCAGCACCGCGGCCACCGGCTCAAATGGATGAGGCAGCGACCGCGCCGCGGGCAGCGCCGCCATGCAGTAGGAAAACGTCCCCAGGAAGATCCCCAGCGTCCACTGCGTCACGCGATCCTTCGCGAAGCTCACGATGATCCGCGGTGAAAACTGCATCGACGCCAGCGTCAGAGTCATCAGCAGGATGGCAAAGACGATCGACACCACCGTCATCATCGACGCCGCGATCCCCGCCAGGATCACCTGCGCCACCTGTGGATCGGAGTGCGACGGGAAAATCGTCGCCGGCACCCACGCGCTGACCGTCGGAAACATCTCCTCCAGCCACGACAGCAGCGCCCCCGCGCCCCCCAGTGTGAGCGCGATGATGAGCGGGCGAACCAGAAAGCCGCCGCGCAGGTTGTACATGGCGCGGCGCAGCAGGAGCCGCGTGTTCTTGCTTACAGACATGTGGAAAGTATAGAGCCCGCTCTCCTTAAAGGTCAGCGGCTACGGGCTGCAGACGCCGAATAAGGACGGCTGACAGAACAACAGAATCTGCGTCGGGCCCCTTACGCCGGTCGAATTGCCTTTGCTGTGACTCAGGAACCGTTATGCGGAATACACTCGATTGATCAGAATCTAGCAAGCCCATAGGAGTCGCGCTTTGGGAGCTAGATTTTGGCAGTTCCGGGCGTGTCACCGGATGTTCGGCACCGGCTGTTCGGCAGTTACTTGTTCACTACCCAACACCTCCGGCGGGGTGCCCGCGCTTGGTGCCGCGAAAGTGTTGATTGCAACATTCACCCTGATTGGCGGCGGAGTCGAGCCCAGACAGAATCTTGCAGCCAATGCATTCAGTAGAAGAAGATCCCCACTAGCGATACTATTTTCTGCTCGTTACGGATTTTCTCCAGGATTGCTCCCCAAATGTCGACAAGCGTTCGCCGATCCGTCGTCGGAGAAATCGAAGAAATGGGCTCCCCATTACGCGGGCGAGTCCAGGACAGCACGAAATCGTCCGATTTTCCCTCGGCAAATGCTCCGTTGGCCTTACAATTCCTGGGATCTGCAGGCTCCGCTCGAGCAACGGCACACGATCCATCTCCGCGAGCATCGTCAACCTGACTCCGTTTCATCTGGAATCGGAAGTAAATACCGGACGATCTCAAATTCACCGCTCTCTTCCGCGCCGAGATAAACCTCAATCACCTCATTGACGAGGTGATCCACTGTTCCGATTTGATCGAGAACTGCCGTGAAAAGCTCGATTTCGAGCTCGCCAGTTATTTTGCCCGTACCGTTGATGCAGATCAGACCAGCGTGAATCGGAACGTTCGCGTACTGCCCGCTGGAACCTGGCTGGTCGACCGGCCCACGAAAATCGACGCTGTTTCTCGTGACAAACGTCCAGTCCTGCTCAACGATCAGGTCTCTCAGTTGCCAGTCCTTCCAGCCTGCCTTGCCTAGCCAGGTCACATGGGAACTGGCGTGGAAACCCCGATCGCGCGCCAACTGTGCAAGGTCCGGGCTCAGGCATTCGTCAATCAGGAATTTCAGCACTCCTCACACTCCTCGCGAGGAGTCGCGGAGCCGCATCTTCGTGACCGAAATTCTGGTCGCGCCGGGGATGGAAAGCCGACGTGGCCGACCACGCTGCGGAGCGGCCTTGGCGTAAATCGAGGCGAGCTCGACCTGCGAAGCGTTGAGGCTCGGATAGGATTTGAGGATTCGCTCCGTCGGAATTCCCGAATCGACCTGAGCGGCGACGTCGTGCACCGGAACCCGCGTACCCCGTATGACCGGCGTCCCACTCAGAATTTCGGGATCTTCGACGACCATCTGGCGCGCTTCTGTGAGACTGCGCAGGCGGCCGTCGACCTCCTTCCAGAGATCAGAGAAACGGATCGTCAGATTGTGATCGCCCACCGTGCAGTCTTTCCACTCGTTCCAGGTCGAGCAGCGGATCCTGGCGTTGCGGATCGTTTCCAGGCGGGCGTTCGCGGTCAGCCAATTTGCCGTCTCGAAATAGAAGGCAATGAGGAGACAAGCATCCGACCGGAAGGTCCGGATAGGCGTGGTGTCGTAGAGATCCTCGGGCAGGATTTTTTCGTCGATCATCCGGTTGATCTGCGGGATCGAGACTCCGGCCGCTATGGCCGCTTCCGTTGTTGTCAGATGTTCCATCCGGGCATCCATGGGGCGCCTCCACCTTCCAATATGATAATCTATCTGACGCTCCAGATCAATTATTTCGACTTTGCAGGGAAGTTCCATTTTCAGCTCGAATCGAGGCTTCTGAGTTTCTTAGGGGCTGACGCCGATTCCTCCACGATCAGGTAGTGAGAACCGGACTTGGTTGAAAAACTTGGTCCAGAATTTGGTCCAATTGCGTGCCGAAAAGGCTCCGATTACTCCTTTGGCTCCTCTCTACTCCGTTGAAAACATTACTACTCCACCGTTTAGTACTCGCCTGTTAACCGAAGGGTTGTAGGTTCGAGTCCTACCTGAGGAGCCAGAATCAATTCCAGGGATATTCAAGAGCTTCCAGAAAACCAAAGTAACTCCATATTTTCCAAAAGGTTATGCCCTACTTGCTTTTCCTGGGACGTCCAATCGCTTCCTCGGAAAGCCAGCGCCCAGAAGGGCATCCAGCAGGGGCAACTCAAAAATGCGCAAATACAGTTGCCCCAAAATCGACCTACCCAGGTTGATCGACCCATGTTCCTACCCATAGAGGATTCCCTTGAACCCACAGCTAGCTGCGGGTATCTCGCACCTCAATGGCCTGCCAAACGATCAAAGCGCGGCCACAAGCTTCCGCAGCCGCGCATTCTCATCGCGAAGCTGCGAGGCTTCTATCTACTCTGAGTTATTCTGCGTTTGTCATAGGGGTTCCCACAAAATCACCCACAGCCCAGGGAATCCGCGGTGCGAAATGATCGATGGATGGGTTCGGTGCTGCGGACGATGATCCCTTATCATTTACGACTTGGTCGGCAAGCTCGAATTAGGTTTCTGTGGCACTTGTCCGAGAAGCCGACTTTACGGCCGCGTGGATGACCGCACAGCGAAGCGCGCTCAATAGTATTCCCGGACCATGCGGCGTTTGCGGGGACTAATCCGATAAGACCCATGAGCCAATACTGGATAAGTGCTTTGGCCCGTTAGCAACATTCTTATGATCGCACTTGATCCTACCGTCAGGCCATTCCGAAATGATCCGAGCCTGAGCTACGAATCTGAGCCATTTTGCACAGCGTCGAGCGCAAGGCTAGTGGACGGCTTGGCGATAATTTGAAACGAAGACAGCGATTGCTGCCGAAGTGATTCTGGTCAATTCTGGAAGGTCGCTTGATCCTTCAAGTCGTTTTTCAAGGACCCGCAGCCAGCAGTCCGCTGCGGCGTGGGCCGCATCGTCGCCATAACTCGTCCGCACACACCAGTAGAGAGCAGCGAGCCAGCGTTCCGCGTCCGATGTGAAGTTCTCCAGAGAACAGCGGATCTTTGAATTGGAACCGGCGGGAACGAGATGCGCCTCCATGGCAACCTCCAAGAGGTCATGCTGATTCCGTCTCACGCTGCAGCTTTTCTCAAGACATCTTCGACTTTAGTGTCCAAGTCGCGAGCCACGCTCAGCGCATCGCGATTTCCGTAAGGGGCCAAGAGGCTGGCCATCCTGTCATACGAAATATGCACGCCATCAGCGCGCTCATCGACGAGGACTGTAACTGGAGCATACGAACCGGCATCTGGAACGTGTTTAGCCATTTCTTTCATGATGAGAGGATTTCCAATGACCAGGCGAATGATTTTGGATGTGTGGTGCTCGGTCCCCTTGCGAACAATCATCCCGTGATCGAATTCGACAAATTGCATCAGACCGCTCTCGGCTACGGCGGGTTGTATGGCGGCCTCTAGCTCGGCGGCAGTTGTCGCTCGCTGCGTTGCCTGCCAGAACTCTGCCATATTCGGGTGACCAATCGCTGCCTTGATGGCTGCAACGACATCACCGAAGGTTTTCGAGGAGATTACCGTGAACCGCTCCATCTCCACTTTTCTGATCATTTAGGCTCCTTTCGATCAGACAATCATCGCAATTCGTGCTTCAGGAATTCGCTCGTCCGACCGTTGGCCAGGTGAGCTGCGGCGGCGTTGTAGTGTTTTCCGTTATGGCGGGAGAAGGCATGGCTCTGCCCTGGGTAGCTGTACACCGTAGCATTTGGTTTCCTAGCAACTGCGGCTTTAATCTCCGCTTGTGCAGCCTTGGAAATGAACTCATCCTCCTCGGCTAGATGCATGAGAATGGGCGCATGAAGCCCATCGACCTCTCCCAAGTATTTGTCAGTATCGGCGCCGTGATACCAGACTGCGGCGTCGATGCCGTCGTTGCGTACAGTTGTCATGAAGACCATCAGCGCGCCGAGGCAATAACCGAGCAAGGCAACCTTGCCGTTGCATTCCGGGAGACTGCGTACTGCATCGATGGTGTCTTTAATGTCCCTGACGCCAGCATCTCGGTCATAAGCCTGATAGAGGCGAAGGCCGTGGTCCCAGTCGGCTTCGGAGGTGACGTTCAAATCGACGCCCGGCTCCTGCCGCCAGTACAGATCTGGAGCAACCGCAAGGTAACCTTGTTCCGCCAATTCATCGCAGTGCCTGCGAATGTCGGCGTTCACACCGAACAGTTCCTGCAGAACGACAACGGCCGGAGCCGGTGACGTATTCGGTCTCGCGATATAGGCTTTGAATGTGCCGTCCCGCCCTGGTACGGTGATGTGATCCATCATTTTGCCTCCTTAAGGTGGCTAGATCGATAGAGAATCTCCGCCGACCGGATCCGGTCGGCGGAGAACAGTTTGTCTGAGAGCGTATCGCGATTCATCGACCTATGCAGAAGTGGCAGCCTCTTCGATGAGCTTGGCTGTTTCTTTCGGATGAGACATGTAAGCCACATGGCTCGACTTCACTTCGACCGTCTTGGCCTTGGCGCGCTTCGCCATCATGCGCTCCTGTTCCGGATTAATCGATCGGTCTTCAGCGGCCACCATGTACCATGTGGGCTTGTGCTTCCAGGCGGGATTCTTAACCGCATGGGTGAACGAGTCGGTGGAGATCGGCACCTGCGCTATTGCCATGAACTCCGCCTCATCTCGTGGAATATCCGCTGCAAAGTCAGCCACGAAATGCGGCTCGTCTATCCACCAAAGTCCGTTGCTGTCCGATTTGAACGCCTTGGACGCTTGCGGCAGCGCCTGTTCAATCGACGCACAGCTTTCGCCTTCATCGAGAGCAAAGGCGGCAATATAGACAAGTGCGGCAACGTTTGGATGATTGCCCGCCTCAGTGATGATGGACCCGCCGTAGCTGTGGCCGACCAGAACCACTGGGCCGCCCATGGCGTCAATCGCGGCCTTTGTGTACTTTTGGTCGTCGGCATACGAAGTCTCGGGAGGCTGCGCCACCGACACCTTGTAGCCATCATTTTTGAGGATGTCGGCGACCCTCTTCCAACCGGAGCCATCCGCGAAAGCTCCATGCACCAGAACTACATTCTTAATATGCTGACTCATGATTATTCTCCTTTGCGGTTAAGACCCAGAAGGATCAGTCGATTTTCAATGTCGAACGCCTTCGCCTCGAATCTCTCAGCTTTCGCGCGGGGCGGACATCTCACTTGGAACTTAGCGACCTGTTAACTACTAATTGGCGCGTGCGGAGGTAGCAGCCTCTTCGATGAGCTTGGCCGCTTCCTTCGGATGAGACATATAGGCGACGTGGCTGGCATTCACTTCGACCGTCTTGGCATTGGCGCGCTTCGCCATCATGCGTTCCTGTATCGGATTGATCGACCGATCTGAACTGGCCACCATGTACCAAGTCGGCTTGGTCTTCCAGGCGGGGTTCGTGACTTTATGGGTGAACGAGTCGGTAGAGATTGGCACCTGCGATATGGCCATGAAGTGGGCCTGAGCCGGGGGAATGTCCGCTGCAAAGTCAGCGGCAAAATGGTCCTGTTCTATCCACCAGTTGCCGTTGCTATCCGGCTTAAACGCCTGAGAGGCTTGTGGCACTGCCGTTTCAATCGACGCACAGCTCTCACCTTCATCGAGCGCAAATGCGGCGATGTATACCAGTGCCGCAACATTTGGATCGTTGCCGGCCTCGGTGATGATGGACCCGCCGTAGCTGTGGCCAACCAGAGCGACCGGTCCGCCCATGGCGTCGATTGCTGCCTTCGTGTACTTTACGTCGTCGGCGTAGGAAGTCTCCGGGGGTTGCGCCACCGACACCGTGTATCCGTCCTTCTCAAGGATCTTAGCGACGGCCTCCCAGCCGGAGCCGTCGGCGAATGCACCATGTACCAGGACGACGTTCTTAATGCCGGTCGGCTGGGCGGATTGCGCCGCGGCGACATTCTCACTCCCCCTCAACAGCAGAGTCGTGGCGATCAGCGCGACAGTGAGCGTAGGAACACCATAAAGCTTTTTCATGACTATTCTCCTCTCCGGTTTTGGTTTCAATGAATGATCGAAGCTCGACGTCTTTACATTCTCGAGTTTCTTGAGCCAACCGCCGTGGGAAGGAGATCAGCGGCACTCAGGGCGCGAGCTTGGAGGAAGCTTATTCGCAGGGCAATCCATTTGCATCCCCACGACGAAGCATTTTGCGATGACCGAGTCGAGTTCTTGTGCAATGCCTCGACCGAGGCATGGCGTGCTCCTTCCGATGCGCCGGGCGGCACTGTTACTTGTTCATTGATTGTTGGAAATTGGGAGGTGCACGACGTTACGGCTGATCTCGCTTAGAGTCGGAAATGACGATCTCGCGACGACCGAAAAGACGCGCATCTAGTGAAAACGCACCGGGACCAAGCAGTGCGAGTGCAATACAGATGATCGCTAGGTTTAGATGGACCATGGAGCTTCCAAGAGTTGGAGTTTGGAACGACGGTAACAGTCCCAAGTTTATAATCACGTTTCCGACAGCGGCCAATCCGCAGCAGATCGGCGTAAGAAATCCCACCAGGATTGAACCGCCAGTGAGGACCACAATACCACCAATACACCCAGAAGTCGCAGTCTCATGAACTGGGGAGGACAAAATAAAAATACCCTCAGCGGCCACGTTGAGCGCAACAACGAACCTGAGGAAGAGAAGGCCCCCTCCGGGAAACCCGCTTGGAAACGCAGAAAATAGCCTTTGCAGCGGACACCTCCCGTATCGCAGAGGTCACAGCAACTCAAACGTAATTGAGGAATGCAAAGATGTGATGCCTCGAAAGAGGCATTTTTCTAGACTTATGTGATGCAGCGGACGGGCATGGTCTAAAGGCGAATGATGCCACGCCGGAGTCCTATTGTGACGGCTTCTGTCCGATCAGAAGCGCCGAGTTTCTCTAAGATGTGCTTCACGTGGTTCTTCACCGTCTCCTCGGTGATAAACAGCAGAGCTGCTACCTCTCCGTTCCTTTTGCCGATCGCAATCTTTTCGAGAACCTGAATCTCGCGCCCGCTGAGAAACTCGTTTCCGATATGCTCGGCCAGTTGCGCGGCCACTTCAGGGGGCACCTGTCTCTTGCCTGCATGGACTCTCCGAATCATTTCCAGAATCTGCTTCCGGGGCAGGCTCTTCAGGAGATAGCTTTGCGCTCCCGCATCGAGCGCGCGTCGGATTTCTGCGTCCCCTTCGAAGGTTGTCAGTACAATCACACGGGCGCTGGGGAATTGAGCACGAATCGCAATGAGAGCTTCGATCCCGCTCATGTCAGGAAGCCGGAGGTCCATCAAAGTGATGTCGGGCCGAAGCTCCTGAAACAAATGGATCGCTTCACGACCAGTGGATGCTTCCCCTGCCACATCCATATCCGTTTCGTGGCGAATAACGGCGACGATACCAACTCTCATCAATGGATGGTCGTCAACACACAAGACGCGAATCTTAGTCTCTGAGCTCATTTTGTTTGTCCCGCGCCCTCCTTCCGCTGTCGTTAAACCACTCTCGCCCAAGCCAACTAAGCCACCGGGGCGTCGACTTGCCCGAATCGTCTTGAAACGCAATGTGGCCAGGAACCATCAGTTCGATTTCAGTTCCTGCTCCCAGCTTGCTTCGCAGTTTGAGAGTAGCTCCAATTCGTCGAGAACGCTCGCGCATTCCTGACAGACCCCAATGACCGTCGCGACCGCCTTGAAGGATCGAGGGGTCGATCCCCCGGCCATCGTCCCTCACCAGTAATCTCAACTGCGTTCTTGCGTATTGAATTTCGACCTCGATTGTCGCTGCCTCAGAATGAACGTAAGCGTTTACGATTGCTTCTCGCCCGATGCGGTAGATTTCATTCAGGATTTCCGTTCTGACGACACGCGCGGCTCCCTGCGCGACGACCCGGAACACGATTGTACCCTTGTGAGGGAATTCTTGTTTGACGCGCTGAAACACCTTGGCCAAATCATTGTTTTCGGTGTCCTCGAATCTAAGACCCCGCAGTGCCATCCGGCCTTCCTCTGTTACCTGTCGCAGCGTCGCGAGTACATTTTGCACGAGACCTCTGATCGGAGAATCCTTCGCCAATTGGTCTTCGGCCAGATCAAGCTGGATCGACGCGCTTAAGGCTCCTTGCAACAGGGTGTCGTGCAATTCACATGCGATTCGTTCCCGCTCGTCTAGCCTCTCCTCCATCCTGGTTCGAACGTCTGCCGTCACTTGATTCATGCGAAGGAGATAGAGCAGCCACAGTACCGCAAAGCTGAAGACGATGCACATTGAGAGGAACCACAGTGACTCCCACCAGGGTGGAAGAATCTGAATACGTAAGGTCGCTCCGGACTCACCCCATTGACCATGACTCGTCGCCGCTTCCACGCGGAACGTATAAGAGCCTTGCGGCAGCGTGGTATAGGCCGCGACACGGTGATCGCTGTCGACTGTGTTCCACCTTGCATCTAGGCCCTCGAGCTTATACCGGTAACGAATGCTCGCGGAATTCAAATAGTTCAGGGCGGAGAACTCAATGGCGAACATGTTTTGCCCATGTGAAAGAGTGATTTGAGTCGTGTGTGTAATTGCTTCTTTGAGAATTGAGTGTTCCCCTAAGCGAACCGAGTTGCCGAACAATTGGAAATCAGTCAGCACTATCGGAAGAACGGAGTTATCGACAACAATTCCCTCTGGGACAAAAGCTGTCAGTCCGCTGAACCCACCAAAGAACATCTCCCCTGTCGCACTCTTAGTGCATGCACCCCAGCCAGTCAGATCTGGACCAGGCAGTCCGTCTGCGACCGTGTAGTTCTCGAATGTGTTCGTATGGGGGTTAAAGGTCGAGATTCCTTCATTTGTACTCATCCACAACGACCCACGCTTGTCTTCGAGAACACAACTTACGACGTTGCCATTCATTCCCTGATCTTCACCGTAGGCCGTAAAGTTCTTGGCCGTTGGGTCAAATTTGTCTAAACCATTTTGCGTGCCGACCCACATGATTCCCAGATGATCGAAATAGATAGAATTCACACGGCTGTCGCTCAGACTGCGCGGGTCGTCGGGGTCGTGACGATAAACCGTGAAGCTCTTGGTAGACAGGTCGAACCGATCAAGTCCAATGTCGCCGCCTAGCCAAAGGTCTCCATTGTTATCAAGAGCAATGGCGTTATAGTGGGGATGGCTGTTTTGATCCGGTTTATATGTGCTGAATTGCCCGCTGGGCGCGTCAAAGCGGCAAAGGCCATCCCAGGTTGCTCCCCAGAGCATTCCGGCGCGATCCAAGAGCATTCGCTCTACGACGCTCTCTTGACAGTTCGACGAAGCAAAATCTCCTGGATTCAGATAACCTTTCAATTCGCTCGTGCGCCGGTCATATTGCTTGAGACCTTGGCCCGTTCCGAACCACAGCGTATCTCGACCTTGTTCGAGTATCGAAAGCACAGTGGCACGGCTGTTATCAATAGGTCCAAAAGTCGAATACTTATCGGTCTCTAGATTAATGAGTGTCACACCCCGATCTGTGCCGACCCACAACACATCGCCACGATCCACGTATAGGGCGCTGACCAACGGTGCACGTAGACTGCTCGGAGCACCTGGCATATATGTGACTTTTTCGAAAGAGGGATGTTTGGTTGTAAAGAAGTTTGGACCAGCTTGATGCAATCCAACCCAGATCGTATCGTCACGATCCACAAATAGGGCAGCCACTCGATTATCAGTTAAGCTATCGCTATCTCCCATATGGTTGACGTAGCTGACGAAGTAATGGTGCTCGTGATCAAACTCCACTACACCGTTCTCTGCACCGAACCACATGTTTCCGTCATGGTCTTCCGCCATTGCATAAACACGGTTATTTAGCCGATCAATGCGCGAGTATGGACTAAACCGGTAGCGAGTGAATTTACCCGATGTCAGATCCAAAGTCGCAGGCAGTCCGTCGTCTCCATAGACGACCCAGAAAACACCAGAACGATCTTCATGGAAGAAGGCGCCGAGACCGGAATAGGGGAGGTCAATGTGTCGCACAACCTTACCGGTTGTGCGATTTAGCTGATCGAGTGACCGTGAAGTGGCGACCCAGAATCGACCTTCTCTGTCTTCACCTGTCGACTTTATGTCGTCATCGCCGACCGTAGTCGGGTCCCTGGGATTGTGAAGGAATCGAGTCGAGTGACCTGTCGCTGGGTCAAGCCGGAAGAGACCATTATTCGTAGACAACCAAAGCAGGCCGGAACTGTCTTGGCTGATGTCCGTTACTACTACTGAAGGACCATTGATGTTGGACGTGGTCAAGGGAAAGCGCGTGAATGACTCCGTCGCGGGATCAAAGCGGTCGAGGAACTGATCAGATCCGACCCAGATGAAACCTGAGCGGTCCTTGAACAATGCATGAATGTATACACCGCTGAGACTGTTAGGATTTTGTCGATCGTGATGAAACACCTTGCAAGTATAGCCATCAAAACGATTCAGGCCATTTTGCGTACCGAACCAAATGAATCCTTGGTCATCCTGCACAATGTTCGATACTCGCGTTTGGGAGAGACCAGAGGCGCCTGGGAGCTTCCAAAACCTTATTCCTCCACCTTCGCGAATCGGTAACGTGAGGGTCGCAGTCAGTCGACTTTGACCTTCAGCCAGCGAAGGTACAGCAAGCGCAGGGCAACTCAAAACGACCGCACCAATCAGAAAGGCGCGGCGGCTACAGTGAAAATGGCGCACCGCAAGCGGCTTTTTCTCCTTAACGGGCTTCATGACAGTCGACCAGACCTCCAGACGAACTCATGATGAGCACGCTCCTAACAGATTTGCAGTGTACAGAACGCGGCGCTCATAGCTCCATACCTGCATAGGAGGCGGCCGCGCAAAACTGTAACTTGTACTCCTCAAAGCATCATCAAACTGGCTCAAATGTTAACTTTTGTCAGGTCCTATAACTTCGAGCCGCGTCACAGGTTGCTTTGGCTCCGCGCTTTTCCCTCTAGCGTCTTGGGCCCTGTGCTTGCTCCGCCGTGCCAAATCGCCAATGCACTCATCGAAGCCGATCAGGCCCCGAAAGTCGGCCAGTGTTACGAATCCAATCCAACTGGCCGTAAAACCGGGTATTAGGCAGTTGAGAATTGGAATGGCAGACACAGATTTCACTGACGAATTAAACTCTTGATCCGCCGCAGTGGAGGGCGGAAATCATTCGCGGGCTGTCGTATCGCACGGCTTGCCTCCGCACAATGCGCCGGTAATTCCTTTGCCTTGAGTAATCGTGTAGATGCGATCGACCGCAGGCAGCTTGAGAATTTCCTTGTCGCCTGAAGGCCAGTGAATCTCAAGCGAGCCCGCGTCGGTCGCATCACCCAATCCGAAGTGTAGTCGGCGGTCGTTGGCTGAGATATAGCTGCCGCTGGCGAGAACATCCTGACGCTGACGCATACCGTTCGCCGTCAGGTACGCTGTGGCGCAGGTGGCGTCGCGTGGACTTTTAGGGCCGCCCACGAGCTGGACCTCGACCCAATGATGATGGTCAGGATTCACGTTGCGCAGCAAAACGGGCGGACCGTCGATGGGATTGATGATCACGTCGATCTTGCCATCGTTGAAGAGGTCGCCGAACGCCGCGCCCCGCGCAGGAATCACATCGGCGAGCCCCGACCCGTTGACTGGCTGTACGTACTCGAACCTGCGATCTTTGCGACCAGGATCGGGCACGTTATGAAACAGCAGCGGGCGTTCGGCGAAGCTCGTGCCCCAGGGATGTTGATCGACTTGGGGATAGACATGGCCGTTGACCATGAACAGGTCGAGCCAACCGTCGTTGTCGTAGTCGATGAAGCCATCGCCCCAGCCAACGAATGGAATGGTGGTTTGCGCGATGCCCGCGCGATAGCTCACATCAGAGAAGCTATCGTCACCGTCATTGTGATAGAGCACTTTATAGTCGTCGCCGAAATCCGTGACGAAAAAGTCGACCAGGCCGTCATTTTCGTAGTCGCCGGCAGCAATTCCCATGGAAGCGATCTCGCGCCCATCTTCGTTGAGCGCAAAACCCGAGAGATAGCTCTGATCGTCAAAGGTGCCGTCGCCCTTGTTGATATATAGAAAATTGGGCTCGGAGTCGTTGCCTACCACCAAGTCTGGCCGCCCATTCCCTTTGAGCGAGATGAAGATAGACGTGAAACCGTAATAGGGCCGCTTGTCCTCGACGCCCGCCTTCGCCGTGACGTCTGTAAAGGTGCCGTCGCCGTTGTTGCGAAAAAGGTGGTCAGCTTCGCCGGGCAAACCCCGTGGCCCGCAGTTCACCGCCGCGCCGCGATACTGGCAGAACGCATAGTTCATTGCCTTGCTGCCGCCAATGGGAAGGTTGTCGCGATCGAAGTGAACGTAGCCTGAGACGTAAAGGTCCAGCAGACCGTCACCGTCGTAATCGCCCCAGGCCGAACCCGACGACCAATTGCCTAATTGCACGCCTGCTTTCTCCGCCACATCGGTGAAGGTCCCATCGTGGTTGTTGTGATAAAGACGGTTCTTGCCGTAGTTGGCGACAAAAAGATCAAGCCAGCCGTCGTTGTCGTAGTCGGCCACCGAACATCCGTACCCCCAGCGATCGTTGGTCACGCCTGCCTGTGCGCTCACATCGGTAAACGTGCCGTCGTGATTGTTATGAAAAAGCGCCGCATGCGGAGGTTCTTCTTTGCCGTTGAGCGCATCGAATGTCGATCCGTTTACCAGGTAGATATCGAGCCAGCCATCGTTGTCGTAATCGAACAGGCAAACACCCGAACCGTTCGTTTCGACAATGAACTTCTTGTCCGGAGAGCCCATCTTGTGTTGCCAGCCGGAGAGTCCAGCCTGCTTCGTGATGTCCCGGAATACGACGGGACCTTGATCGACAAACCCGCCGGCCGTGATTGGCCTCTTCTGTTCATCGTACTCAGCGGGGGCAGCGATTCCTGAGGCAACGCCGCCTCCCATGCCGCCGGGCTGGGGTTTTTGCGTTTCCTGCTGTGCCCGGCTTACGCCGGGAAGAATTACGGCCAAGCCGATGCCGCCAAGAAGGAGTGCGCGAGGCAGGAACAAAACCGATCCTCCGCGAATGAACGATCGCTATCTCATTCTAAGCGTCCCAAGTACGGCATCAGTCGGAGTTCGCGGACCGCGCGCCGCAATCGAAAAAGGCTGCGAGGCGCCTGCGGGCTACCAGAAGTACGTGGCTTCGATTTTTGGGGAACCCGGGCCGCCGTCGATGATCTGCGTGCTCAGGACGACTTCGAAGTTCTTCTTGTCGCCAGCCTGATGAGCGAGCCTCATCAATTGCGTCAGATCGGCATTGTCGGTCAGGAACTCCCCCGCCACCCGCGTTCCGCCGCGGCCGATGCCGGCGGCAACGACCGCGACCTTGCCTGTGTCGTTGTCGGTGAATCTCGCCACGATGGCGTAATCGCGATAGATGTTGGTCGCCATCTGCACGCCGCGGTCTACGCTCCAATTCGACCGTCCGGGCGAAGTGCTGTCTGCGATCCAAAGATGTTTCATGTCGACATCGTTGGCAAAGTGATAACGAAGCGAGTTGGTGAGGCGCAGCGTCCAGGCATTGTCGTAGGCTCCCACAAACACCGTCGGTCCGCGGCGCAGATCATCGAGAGTGGAGGCGCCCTCGCCCTTGAGCGTGTACTGCTTGCCGCTGGACTGAAGGACGCCGGCGATCTTGATCGTGGCGCTCAGATCGTCGATCACTACGGCGGTCAGAGAATCGTTCAGCTCTATCTGGCGCGATGGCTGACTAGCGTCGCGCAATACGATCACCGAGTACTCGTTCTGGTCGGCGATGCAGAGCATGACCGGATCGTTAGTGTCGATCAAGGGTTGCCAGAACTCGTCGAATCCCGAGCGGTGCATTCGCTGCCATAGCCAAATCGATCCCAGAGCCACCAGCCCCGCGACAACCACCACCAGCGCTAGGGCAAGCAGCCAACGAGGCCGGACGTGCGTGACAGGCGGGGCCACTTGCTCAAGCGGTGTGGTGGCCACCGTATCGATCTCCGGCAGGCCCAAATCGTCGCCGCTCCTGGGGCGGTGAAACTGCGGAATATAGGAGCCCGAGGGCAGGCTGATGCGCAATTCTTCTTCGTGCGCAGCATCCTGGTAATACTGGGCCATCCGCTTGCGGATTTCGGCTGCTGTCACGCGGACAATGGGGTCGGCGGCAGTATCATAGGCGACATCGCGCCCGAAAATCTCAATGCCGATCGTCCGTTCCTTTATGTTTTCGGAATCTCCTGCCAGGGTACGATCGACCACGAAGCGCAAGAAATTTGGCAACCGCTTGCTGTGGCTGAAATAAGGGCTCGCAAACAAACGCTCGAGCTGTTCTTCGATCGCCTGTCTTGCTGCCGTGCTTACGCCGTGCTGGGCCGTAGTAGCTTCACTCATACTTGGTCACAACAGGAAGCGATTATAACTCGCTTTATCCTACCGTCCCTGCCGGATCGCCACGCGGATTGTAAACATCTGATAGGACATGACATAGGGAGATAATTTACCTGATAAGAGATTCGCACTTTCCGTAAGGACCTGTGTAATCGCACCGTAAAGACCTTAACAGTTTCTCAATCGAAATGCCTAGAATGGTCTCCGCAATCTGGTTACCCGTGGAGATCGACTCGAATGGCTCGTGTAGTCGGCCCGTGGAGTTTGGCCGTTCAGGGAAGATAGCAACAGGAGGCTTCACATTGAAGATGAATCGAATACCAAAGTCTCGGTGGTACTGGAGTGGAATCGCAATCTTGCTTGTCGTAATGGCGGGCATCACTCCCTGGTGCAACTCCCAAATCGCAACAACCACGGCATCGCTCTCAGGGACGGTCACTGATCCCTCGGGAGCTGTCGTCCCTGGCGCCCTTGCGACTCTGTCGAGTTCGGAAAACGGCGTGACACGGGAGTTTAAGACAGATACCGCCGGCAGGTATGCATTCAGTCAGTTGCCGCCGTCCTCCTATACCCTGACGGTGAAAATGCAGGGTTTCCAGATCTACAAACAGACCGGAATCGCTCTTGATGCCGCTCTGACTGCCACGCAAAATGTCATCCTGAGTGTCGGCGCCGAGTCTCAAACGGTCACCGTGGCGGCTGACGCATCCGTATTAAACACCGACAACTCCAACGTAGCCGCCAGTCTCGACGCCAGGCAGATCGTGGAGTTGCCGCTGAACGTGCGCAACATTTACGGCCTGGCTACGCTCAACTCTTCCGTGCAAAACACGTCGGAAGGGCAGCTGCTCCTGGGCGGTGGTAGCAACACCACGGACACCGCGGATCAGGACATTTCGTTTATGAACTTCGCTGGCGGCTTTTTTGGAACGACGGCCTTCCTGGTGGACGGATCATGGGATACCGACACTGAGTGGGGCGGGGTCATCTTTGTCCCTGGCGTTGACGCGGTTCAGGAGTTCAAAATCCAAAACAACTCCTTTACCGCTCAGTACGGGTGGAGCACAGGCAATGTGGTCAATGTCGTCACCAAGTCTGGAACGCGCGACTTTCACGGTTCGGCATATGAGTTTTATTCCAACAACAACTTCAATGCCCTGAATTATTTCCAATCACCGGGCAGTTGTCAGGGTCTGCTCAAAACAAACCTCTGCACCTTTAGCCGCAACCAGGTTGGTGGAACTGCCGGAGGCCCGTTGTACATCCCGGGCCTCTATCAACAGCGTGACAAGACTTTCATCTTCGGCCTCTACGAGCACTTTCACGCCAATACGCCGTCGCCCTCCGAATACACCGTGCCAGATACCAACTTCCTGGCCGGCAACTTCTCCGAGCAATTGTCAACCACTGCTTCGGGCACCGATGCTCTTGGCAGACCCATCTATAACGGTCAGATCTACGATCCGCGCAGTGGTCACGCCATTACGGCCGGGCAAGTGGATGCGAAGACACCCGCCAATCCGTATGGAACAGGGTTGGTGGCAACGCAGACTGGCTTCATCCGCAATCCGATTCCAGGAAATATTCTGACCAACCTGCCCGGCTACACACCCGATCCCGTTGGCGCCAAACTGCTCAGCTATTTTCCGGCGGCGAAAACGCCAGGCAATGTGCCCAATAACCTGGTTTTGGCAGGAGAGGCGCCCACATATTGGGATGAGTACGGGATCAGGGTCGACCACAACTTCAACAGCAATACCAACGCCTATTTCCGTTACTCTTACAAGAATGAAGCAAAAACCGGCGCCGCCGATAACTGGGGATCCGATCCGGCAGGCCAAGGCAATCAGCGGCCCAACAACCGCTGGGGCATGTGGGCGGGGCTTACCCATATTTTCAGCCCCACCTTCACGATGAACATCACTTCAGGCGTTCAGATTTGGCATGAAACCTCTACCAACCAATCGATCGGTTTCAACCCCTCTACCACTCTCGGACTCCCGTCGTACGTCAACCAAGAGGACCCCTTGTTTCCGACCGTCAACTTCGGAAATGGCATCTCCCAGTTGGGACCATTCAGCGGAAACACGGAGGGAGTTAACAACCACGGACCCATCGGCACAGTGGCCGTTGACCTTATCAAGTCGCTTGGCAAGAATACCGTCAACTTCGGGTTCATGGGTGTCGAGCAAGTCTTCGACCAGTACAACTATTACTCAGATTCTCTTACATTCGACGGCAACTACACGGGCGGCCCGAATCCACTGGCCGGAACGCCGGGAGTAAGCTTCACCGGCAACGGAGTGGCTGAGGCGCTTCTCGGCGTTATGGACGGTGCAAGCATCGGAACACCTACTACGCCCTATGTGTCGAATCATCTTTTTGGCGGATATGTGCAAGACGATTGGAAACCGACTCGAGAGCTGACCCTTAACCTGGGCATGCGCTATGAGATTCAGACACCCTACACTTCGCGCCATAACCAAGGTTCGATCTTCAACCCGGACGCGCTGAACCCACTCAGCTACTCGGCGGGCGAGCCCTTGCTGGGCGCGCTCCAGTTCCTTGGGCCCGGTAACCGGTACATCTATAACGCGAACTACAAAAACATCGCGCCTCGCCTCGGATTCTCATACCAGGTAATTCCACGGGCGGTGATTCACGGTGGGTACGGAATCTTCTATCCGGAAGCAGTGAGCAGTTCCGGCTCAATGGATACCGATGGTTTCACCGCAACAACCAACGCCAACCTGAGCCTCGACGGCGGCATCACTCCAAATCCGAATATCAGCACCAGCAATCCCTGGGGCGGCCAATACGCGCAGATTACCGGCAACGCCAATGGCTCGTATCAGCAAGACGGCAATAGTACCGGCGGTGTATTTCGGAACAACCCATCGCCTTACGTTCAACAGTGGATGCTGGGCGTGCAGTATGCCTTCACCGCAAGTGATCAGCTGGACATCGACTACATCGGCAATCGCGGCATTCGTATGGTCGCGGGTAGCTGGAATTACAACCAGTTGAATCCAAAATATCTCCAGACCGAAACCGCGAATCAACTTGCCGCCCTCGCACCCAATCCGCTAGGTACGGCTTTAACCAATCTCACCAATTCCACGAATGGGCGGGTCGCATCGAGCAGCTGCAGCGGGTACAGCCTTGACTCCTCGACCATTCCGTTGGCTGATACTCTTTTGGCATTTCCGCAGTACTGCGGCGTAACCCAGGACGACGCCCCCCTGGGCCAATCCCTCTACAACAGCCTGCAGGTTACTTACAACCACCGGATCAGCAAGGGGCTTACTGCGCTGGTTTCTTACACCTACTCCAAGTTTCTGGATAACGTGGAAGGCAACAATTCCTGGTCGTACAATGGAGCGGCGAACTGGGGCGCGGTTGCGAACTACTACAACATCGCCGGCGAAAAAAGCGTCGATGCGGGCGATATCCCGCAGGCACTGGTGGCCAGCTACAGCTATAAATTGCCCATTGGCCGCGGCCGGGCGGTGGGTTCCGGAATGACCCGCATGGCCGATGCTGTGGTCGGCGGATGGGAACTTTCTGGAATCGCATCCTTCAAGGACGGAATTCCATTGAGCGTCTTCGGAAACCAGTGGAACTCCTATGGCGGCGATCCCAGGCCGGATGTTGTTGCGAATCCAAAACCGGCAAATCAAAAGATAAGCAGCACAGTGCCCAACTCCTGGGCCAACATCGCATCTTTCGCCTATGCGCCGTATGGCAGTTTTGGCAACGCGCCCCGCTATCTCTCAGATCTTCGCGGACCGCATTTTACAAATTGGGACAGCGCTCTGGAGAAGAACTGGAACATTGGAGAGAACATGAGGGCTCAATTCCGGTTTGAGACTTTCAACACTTTCAACCATCCGAATTTCTATGCACCGGGACCGGGGAATATGAGTCTGTACAGTCCCGGAAGTTTCGGTCTCATTACAACCGCTTTCCCCGGCAGAGTTGTCCAGTGGGCGGGAAAATTCTACTGGTAGTCCAAACGTGAACCTTTCCAAACTCCTTCTTGTTCTGCTGGCCGGATCGATAAACGGATTCGGCCAGCAGACGCCGACCCCCAGACTGGAGTCCCTGCTTGCTGAAGCTCAACAGGCTCAAGCAGCGGGAGATTATGCGGCCGCGGCCAACGACTATAAACAGGCTGTGAGAATCGAGCCGAACATGGCGCAGCTCTGGGCCAATCTCGGACTGATGCAGCATGAGTGCGGAGATATTGGAGGTGCGATTGAGAGTTTCCAGTATGCTCGCCGTCTCGATCCTTCGCTTTACGTACCCAATCTTTTCATCGGGATCGACAGCGCGCACCTTGGGAAGGCGCAGCAGGCGGTCCCCTATTTGCTGGCGTCGGAAAAACTGAACAAAAACGATCCGCAGGCGCCACTAGCGTTGGGCCGCACGTATATCGCATTGCGAAAGTTTCAGGCGGCTGCTTACCAACTTGAGCGAGCTACTTCTCTCGATCCCAAACTCGGCGCCGCTTGGTTCACGTTGGGCATCGCCCGGCTCGATGAGGTGGAGGATGAGGCGCGCACGATGTCGGAAGAAGGCAAGGAGTCGCCGTTCTCAGGCGCCCTCTATGCCGAATCGCTGGCAAAGCAGGCGCGATTCAGCGAAGCCGCGAGCCTTTATAAAACGCTACTCGATGCCACGGATCAGCCTCCGTGCCTCAGATCGGATTGGGGATTTGCGCTCTTGCGGGCGCGTGATCTTGACGGTGCGAGCGCAGCATTCTCCTCAGAACTCTCGGCGCATCCGGAATGCGGCCTGGCGATTCTGGGCCAGGCAAGGCTGGCCCTTGATGGCGGAGATGCCGCACAGGTTGTTAAGCTGCTGAACGAATTGTGGGACCGCGACCATGGCTTCGTTGAATCGAACGTTGCGGTCCTGTTGGAAGGTTTGCCGGCGGAGAAGGCATCCGACGCTGCCGCCGCGTTGCTGGGCGGGACAAACGGAGAATTACCGCCTGATTTGAGCAGCGCTCTGATGGTTGCATTCAATCTCTCCGGCCAGCCCACAACAGAACCCGGCTCGGCGCCCGCGACGGCCAAGACAGACGCCCTTGAATTTGATGGCGCAGAGCGCACGGCGCAGCAGGACTACAAGGCCGGACACTTCGAACAGTGCGCCCGCCGCCTCGGGGCAAAACAGGCTGTTTTGAACACGCCGCAGTTGCGCCTTCTTGCGGCTTGCGCGTTTTTCACCGGCGACAATCAAGCTGCGGCCAACGCGGCGAGTATTTTGATGGCGCAGTCTTCGCATTCCCTTGACGCGCTGTATTGGTCGATCCAAGCCAATGAGCGTCTGGCGTTTGACGCTCTGGCGCGCTTTCAGGATCTTGAACCCGACTCCGCGCGAAGCCACGTCCTCCTCGGCGATATTTATCACCAGTTGGATCGGCCGGACGATGCACAGGCCGAGTACTCGAAAGCGCTGGCCCTCGCCCCCGGCGATCCCGCCGCTATGCTCGGCCTGGCGACCGTCTATCTCAGCAACAACAATTCCGCTGGAGCAACGGAGATTGCCCAGGCGGCACTCCTGCGCAGCCCGGACGATCCGGAATTGAACCTGATTATGGCCGAAGCGCTCGTCGGTGAGCGCCAATATGCAAAGGCTGAGCCGTATGTGAACAAGAGTCTCACCGGGAAGCCGCAGATGCTTCCGCGCATTCACGCGCTCATGGGCAAAGTGTACGCGGAAACTGGAAGAACCCAGGAGGCGATCGAACAACTCAAACTTGGAGCGTCTAGTGATGAAGACGGTTCGATCGAATACTTGCTTGCTCGCCTTTACCGCCAGATTGGCGACACCAAGGACGCGAGCGATGCGCTCGATCGCATGAAGACGATCAAGCAACAGCGCAACGCCCGAGGCTTCAAGCAGGTTCAGGATCCCGACCTGGCACCGCTGGAGTCGTCTGCCAGCCGTCCCGGTGCACCCTGACATCGACTCGTCCCATCTTCTCTTACTTATCCTCCCAGTCCTTCGAACTGTTTTGCATACAGGAGCCATTCATGCGTTTCTACCGCACTTTCATGTCAACAATGATCGCCTTGGCGGCGACTGCGATGGCCGGAGCACAGTCGACTTCGGCGCCGATTGCTCCACAAGCCGCTGCCAGCGTGCTTCCCGACGGAATCGAAATACGCGGTGAGGGATTAAACGAACAGATTACGGCGCTGCGCGATGACGTTCTGCGCATTCGAGCCTGGCGCGGAGATACGCCGCCTGAGGATGCGTCGTGGGCCGTGCTGGCCACGGCGCGTCATGCGGCCGTGCCTGTAAGCCCCGACAACACAGCAGATCATCTCGGATTTCGGACGAAGTCACTCGTCGTTGCCATCGATGTACACTCTTTCAAGATCACCGTCCGGGACTTAACCGGAAACATTCTGCAGCAGGATGCGCTGCCGCTGCAATTCGATGGCGATTCGTTTCGCATCTCTGAGACGATGCCGCGCGATGAGCATTTCTTCGGCCTGGGCGACAAGACGGGGCCGCTCGACCGCCGCAACGAGGCCTTTACACTCTGGAACACTGATGCCTATCGCTTCCAGGAATCCACCGATCCGCTTTACAAGAGCATTCCGTATTTCATGGCGTATCGCGCGGGGCGGGCGATGGGCGTGCTTCTCGACAACACCTGGCGAACCAACTTCGACTTCGGAAAGGACTCGCCCGAAGTTTACTCCTTTGGGGCCGTTGCCGGCCCGGTGGACTATTACGTTTTCTACGGGCCCGATCCCAAGCAGGTAGTGGAAACGTATGCATGGCTCACGGGAACGCCACCGCTTCCGCCTTTGTGGTCCCTTGGTTTCCAGCAGTCCCGCTACACGTACACGCCCCAGTCGCGTGTGCTTGAAATTGCCAATCGCCTGCGCGCTGATCGTATTCCGGCGGACGTCATATATCTGGACATCGACTACCAGGATAAAAAGCGACCGTTCACTCTTGATCGGCAAGAATTCCCCGATCTGCGTGGCATGATTTCGCAAATGAAGGCGAAGCACTTTCATTTGGTTATGATCACCGATCCGCACATAGCCGACAATCCGGGCTCGGATTATTCGCCCTATGATTCAGGCGTGGCCGGAGATCACTTTGTGAAGAATTCAGACGGCTCGGTTTATACCGGCTCAGTTTGGCCGGGGCCCAGCGTTTTCCCGGATTTCACCCGTCAGGAGACGCGCGCGTGGTGGGGATCGCTCTATCGCGAATTTCACGACGACGGTGCAGACGGTTTTTGGAATGACATGAACGAGCCGGAGATCTTCAATTCGGCCACATTCACCATACCCTTGAATGCGGTGCATCGCATCGACGATCCGGGGTTTGCGTCGCGCAATGCCACGCATGCCGAGATTCACAATGTCTACGGAATGGAGAACTCACGCGCCACGTACGACGGTCTGCGCACGCTCGATCCCAATAGCCGCCCCTTTGTGCTGACTCGGGCAACATATGCGGGAGGACAGCGGTACGCCGCGACCTGGACTGGAGACAACAGCAGCAGTTGGAACCATCTGCGCATGACCACGCCCATGCTTGAGAATCTCGGGCTCAGCGGCTTCGCATTCAGTGGCGCCGACGTAGGGGGGTTCGCCGGAACTCCCCCTCCCGATCTGTTGACGAAGTGGATCGAAGTCGCCAGTTTCCAGCCTATCGATCGCGACCACAGCGAGAAAGGCACAGGCGACAAGGAGCCGTGGGTTGGTGGGGTAGCGCAGGAGGCCATTCGACGTCATTTTATCGAGACCCGCTACGAGCTGATGCCTTACCTCTATACTCTTGCCGAAGAAGCGTCGCGCACTGGGATTCCGCTGGAGAGACCGCTGTTCCTGGAATTTCCGGACGCCACGCCCGATCGGCATCCGATTGATTTGGATGGGGCCGCCGCCGGCGAGTTTCTTCTTGGGCCCGATCTGCTCGTCGCGCCTCCGTCGTTTCCCGAAGAGCTGGACGAGTACCAGGCTGAACTCCCCGGATCTGGCTGGTACGATTTCTGGACCGGTGAGCGTGTTCGCGCGCATGCTCTTCCGCTACCCGTTACAACCTCGGTTGATCCGCCATCTGAAAAGAATGCGACCCAGCCTTTGGCTGTCGACGTGACGCCGCGCCTCGACGAGCTCCCTGTTTTCGTGCGCTCCGGAGCGATTCTGCCCATGGCGCCGCTTATCCAAAGCACCGACGAGACTCCGCAGGGGCCACTCACATTGCGAGTTTATGCGGGTGCCCCCTGCACTGGAAGCCTGTATATGGATGATGGTAAGAGTTACGCTTTTCAACAGGGAACATATTTGAGGATGAACTTCGGCTGCAGGATTACACCGCAAGGCATGGAACTCGAAATCGGGGCGCACCATGGATCTTTCCCCGCCTGGTGGAAGGAGATACGCGTCGAGATCTATGGATGGACACCGTCGTCCGGCGAGGTTTTAGTGAACGGACAAAAAGTTGCCGCACGAAGGAGCCGAGGCAAGAAAGAAGTGGTTTTCCTTACGGCGGATGACGGCAACGGATCAAAGGTGGAATTTCGGTAAGGTGTGTCTCGCCAAAATGAATTCGGGCCGCAGACTTGTCCGACTACTAACTGTTACCACGAGCAGTTGTGGCGCGAAGCTTGATAGGGCGTGGCCCGATTTTGCAAAAAATCGAAATCTGCACGAGGAATGGCCAACTAAGCACATTTGGCTTTGGTTCCGTGTTGCGTTGCCAAAACGCAAGATCGGTCGGGCCAAACGCGGTGAGGTCGGATCGGAGGTCCACACCCACCAAGCCTCAGCATCGACAAGACCTTCGCAATCCACCTGGCCGTAAAACCGGCTTCTCGGCCAAATACACCAGACACTTGAATCCCGCCTCTCGCCCGACTTTCTGCGTGATAATGGACGTTATGAACCGCAAACGGACGGTCCCGGAGGGTCTCTCGTTCCGCCGTTCAGGAGCCTGAAAGCCCGCTTTGCTTCTTCGCGGGGGGATGTCGCGGCTGACTTCCGATAACGTCTTTTTCTCGCAAGTCAGAAAAACGGGCGCGGCTGCCCCTGGGATTCGTATCCTTATATATATATTTCCGACGCCCAGGCCTGCTGCGCGCGAATGCAGATGCCGATTCCATTCGCATCGAACGAGTTGATCCGTAGTACTGAACCCCGTCAGTCTCGCCTTTCTTGATTTACCTATGAAATTCAACCCTAAGCAGGGGCCTCACTGTGCCAAAGGTGTGCCGCCTTTATTGGAGGCAGGACCTAACCGGCTCTTCTATATAGATACGAGCCAACGCCCGGGAAACGTTTTTTCCCGGGCGTGGGCATTAGTTAACCGTTGCCGGCAGAAATGTGAAGCTCGCGGCCTGACCACGAATGCGGGTGCGCAATGGAAGGGGCCAGCTCACGAGAGGGCGACCTAACGTCACAAGAGCTACTCACGGGCGCTGCCGATCCACGGGGATGAAACAGGCGCAGTTCACACACCCCGGCGCCTTAATCAAGGGCTTGTTCTCCTTAATGCGGAACTCCTGGAGCGCTTGCTTGCCTTGAACCACCAGCGCGCCGCCTCTTCGCAGGAATAGACTGCGGCGGCGCTACAGGGGCACTTACCGCAACTGGCTGGTCGCCTTTGATCGAATACCTGGCGTGGCCGAAGCGGGAGGTCCCTCTTTTGAAGTTTCCATCACCACATCATGTGCAGGTTCTTGCACCGAGGGTCTTCCATTGCGATCCCCACATGCCGGCACCGAGGATCCTCTAGCTCGATAGCTGTGTCTTTGAATATTACGAGAGAGAGACCGCTGCATCGAGGGTCTTCCATCTCAATTTCCACGCCACAGATAAGGTTCTTGCATCGAGGATCTTCTATCTTTATCGCCGCGATCTTGCACCGAGGGTCTTCCATTTCAATCACCACGCTATTGAACGGGCTCTTGCACCGAGTCCCCTGTTACCCCGCATTGACAAGGGTTTCTTGCTCGGTGAAATGATCGTGCAGAATCACATTAAGCAGCGCCCTATGGACACGGATGCGACCGTTGTACTCAATAAGGCCAAGCTTGCGAAACCGATTCATGAAGAAACAGACACGGGAGCGGGTGGTCCCGACCATCTCTGCCAATGTATCTTGCGTGATGGGAGGGAGAAGGGGTTCGGGTGACCCCGGCTCACTTAATTCGGCCAGCAGCAGGAGAACCCTGGCCAATCGCTTTTCGCTGGAGTTGAAAAGCTGATCGACAAGATCGGCCTGGGTTCGCATACTCCGGGCCAGCAGGAATTTCAAATACATCTCTGAGAAGGAACGCTCCTCGTGCATCACGCGGATCATCTCCTCCCGCGCTATCTGCAGCGCCGTACAAACCACAATGGCGGTGGCAGTCGCCAAATGGAGCGCACCCACGCTCGCGAGAGATTCCTCTCCAATGAACTCCCCGGAGGAGAGCAGCCCGACCGTGGCTTCCTTGCCGTCCTGCGAAACGACTGTGAGTCTTGCGCTGCCCGTCCGAAGATAGAAGATGGAGTCAGCCGGGCTTCCCTGCGAAAAGAAGACCTGCTTTGGCTGCAAGTGGACGACTTTTCGTCCCACTCCGGCTTCTTCTAGAAAGGTGGCGAGGTCAAAGGTCATGCTTCTCACCCCTGACACTTGAATGGCCCGTCCCGGATGCGGTCTTCACGGGAGCAGTTCGGAAGGGTACGTGACCGCTTCAGACTTGAGGAAGCCCAGATTGCCTTTTTGGCTTCCCGGATGCTCACCATTCTACTCTCATCCGCAATAGTGGGTGCGATTCTTTGCCTTCGAGGAGTGTCCTCTGAGCGTTAGCGCGTTGCTGGGGAGACAAACGGCGGAATGTTCAGAATTGGCGAACTTCTGGATTATCGGCAACCATAGCCGGCCATGCCAGTCTCTTACCGCTGTTTGGCCAGCGATGATGGCCAATTTTGAACACCTCGCGCCAGCAAAGCGATCTTAGGGTACTCCCAATTTCCGTCGCGATTTTCCACCGATTAAGAGCTCGTTTTTCACCGTACACCTTTCGTGCATTTAGCCGTAAAATCCAGACAAGCTGAATCAGGTAGCCTCCATCCTGCGGTTTCCGGTTTCCTGCGCGTATCCAAATCAGGAGATCGGCAGGGCGGAACCATGCTCCATTAAGAAAGACTCAAGCCCCCCGTTTGCGGCGTTCACATTGTGCGGCTCAAATCAGTAGGGGGAGCTTGCGAAATTCGTCGTGAAATTGTGTTTGCCGTCCGGAACCGGGGAAGGGTAAAGATTTCTCGTTGATGACAGGAAGACGCGCGCCTCTGAGCTCTTGAAAGAGCTTAGTGATTGTTCCTTTCGCAGATTCTATTGTGTAGGCTATGAAAAGCTTGTTTCCGCTGGACTCGAATTCGCGTCCAGCCAGGAGAGCAGACAACGGATGCTGCCGGCGGCCATAGCTACACAGGAGTCAGCTGCTCCGTAATACAGGTGAATGGTGTCTCCATCCGCGCCGATGGTTTGTCCGCACGGAAACACGACGTCGCGCACATCTCCGACGCGCTCGTAGGGGGCTTCCGGGCCGAACATCCAAGAGTCTCCACGTTGCAGGCAAATCTCTGGGCGTTCAAGATCGAAGAGTGCAAGGCCCAGCCGATAGATGCTTCCCGAGGCCGTTTGCCGCACTCCGTGGTAGATCATCAGCCAGCCTTTGGGCGTTTCGATGGGCGGAGAGCATAGGCCAATTTTGTTGGCATCCCACCATCCTCCGCGGCGCGCTTCGAGGATGAGCTTATGACTTCCCCAATGCCGCAAATCTGGCGAATAGGATATCCACATATGAGCGCCAAGAGCTGTCATTGGCCGGTGAATCAGCGCCCAACGACCGCCAATCCTCCTGGGCAACAGCGCCGCATCTTTATCCTCAGGAGACATGATTACGCCGTAGCGCTCGAAGCTTCTGAAGTCCCTGGTGAACGCCAAGGAGACTCCCGGACCACCGCGCGCAAATGAAGTGTAGGCCACCGCGTACTGCTCGAGTTCCGGAACGTAAGTGATGCGCGGATCTTCGATGCCCCAGATTTCTTCGGGATATTCTTTGGGACTCGCCATCAGCGTTGGCTGGGCATCGATACGCCATCCGTCGAATCCGTTCGGCGAACGCGCGGCGCAAAGATGCGATAGTCCGCTCCGGCCTTCAACGCGGCAAAGCAGCAAGGTGTCGCCGTCGGCTAGCAGTACGGCCCCAGCGTTGAAGACACTGTTAATTGGATAGGGCCAATCTTCACGGCTGAGGATCGGATTGCCGGAATAACGCGTGAAAAGCGGAGCGTCGGGAGATAATTTCTGTCCGTACTGTTCGAGAACCGAGGAATCTTGCAATGAATCAAGAACCGTATTCATATTCAAGACGTGACACTCATTTCCAAGTACGTTGCTTCTGCGCTTGCTGCTGCAGTGGTCTGCATATCGAGCCTCGCGAATCTCAATCTATCGCTTCTGCGCTTCCATTTGGTCTTCTCCGATTGGTTCAGAGATGTGCAAGAAACGGACCGGAACCAGAAACCGGCCATTGGTCCCTTCGGCAATGCCCTAGTGTCACATTGAAAACTGTTACCTTTGCTGGCTCAATGGCCCGTCCGCTCCGTTGGCTGATACTTCGGCGTCATTACGCACGTGCAGTCCGGCCCGTTGCGCCCCGCTTACGCGGGAGCCCCGCACCCTTTTGGGAAGAGGAATCTCATCGAGCAGGTAGGGGCGTCGAAGGGTCTTGACGAAGAGAAACCGCAGAGCAGCACAACGGCTCTGGATAGTTCCAGGCGATAACTTCCGATCCCGAAACAGGTGCACTTGGTACTCGCGAATATGGCTGGGACCAAGACGCTCTGGCGAGCGGTGGAAGTGCTTCGAAAACTCCTCCACCGCGTGGATGTAGCAACGGACAGTGCTTGGGGAATAGTTGCGACGCTGGAGTTCATCCAGCATCAACTGCCGAAGATGGGTCACAGTAAACCTCCTTGTGACCCAAGCCTTACACCGTCACCAATGCCCGGGGACAACCCATGCCTCAGCGTCCGTCGCGCCAGCGACTTATTTCAAACGCCGTAGGGTCCTGGAATGAAATTATGACAATGGAGCGCCTTCTTCAGATGACTGGCACCTCCTACCGTTTGCCTGTACCCGAAAAAATCATGTTCCCGGGCACTGGTGCCGACCCGAATCGGTAGTAACTGATCAACGTCATTGCTTCCAGAACGCTGCGCAGGTTCGCCTTTGGACTGCGTTTTGCATGCGAGATCTGCGCTCGATCCGAACGCCTAGTGAGCGAACTCTGTCGGGCAGAGGCAGGACGGGCGGCGACCTTCCCGATCTCGTTCCGACTGAGTTTCCCTCGACTTTACCGGCACACTGTTCACACACCGGCAAACGCACGAATCGCGAAACACGCGTTGATACGGTCCGGGCTGGCTGATGCCGGATCAGTAATCCCGAGGCCGGACCGCCGGGGACCGCCAATATAGAATCAGGCACTTACCCTTAGAATAAGCCCGCACGGAAGCACCCAACCTGGTCGCCTAAGGTACTGATTTGACACAAATGGGCATGCGCGGCATGGCACAGTTTACGGCACATCTGATCTAAGGCTATGTTGACTGCCTTTTTGCAAACGATTTCCACGCATGCGACTCAGACATGAAGCGGAGGCACAGTCGATCGATGATGATCTGCGAGCGCTCGATAGTTACCACGTGCAGTCTCATGTTCAGACCGGCGCAAAGATGATCCCGGGTTGGCAACCAAGCGAGTGACAACCTTAATCGCTCTCAAAGGTGGAGATTCGCGCGTACCTTACCAGTTACAGTATCTGTGTCGGCCACAATCTGCCTCCGCCCATTGAACCCTGTTGGTTCTTGAGGATCTGACAGCCACAGAATCGACTACGATCATCATCTGAATCTCTTCTGGCATGCTATAGGACTCTGAAAGAATTGAATTTGTCAGGAAATCCCCGGGATGAGCACCTGGGTTTGCACCAGATCATAACGTTTGTTTAAGCCTATTGAGATTGAGCGAAGATAAATGGTTTTGATTGAAGTGCTTACCGTAATGAGGCTGACCCCTGTTGATCCTTGTGGTTTCTGGGTGCTTTGACAGTTACAAATTCGACTACACCTGTGTCTCATTTTGTGGAGTCAGTCCAATCAACCCTCACCGGCGATGAAAACTACTTCTGCTCCGTGTTGTTGACAATCAACGGAACGCTGAAGAAAGTAATATCAGCGCGCGTACCCACGCTCTTCGATACACCTGCGCTCCAGACGGCGCTATCGTTGAACCAGGCCTCGGCTACCTTCTTGTTTTGCCAAAGATAAATTCCGCCGTAACCCAAGTCGTCGGAAATGATGAAGTACTTTCGGACGAGTCCAGACAGATTGTCGTAGGTCGGCACGGCCTTCCTCATCGCTGCTTCAATTTCCGCGCGGTTCCGGCCAGCGACCGCCGGGAGAAGAACTACAGTCGCAACCGGACTGGATGCCAATGTGTCTCCGGTAGTGTCTCCGGTTGCGGCAACAACTGTAGTGCCATGCAGCAACTGGTTGTCGACTTGCATCGGAACCCTGAAATAGGTAATCTCGGCACTCTGGCCGTTACGCTTTGAGACACCGTCGTGCCAGACAGAACTCTCCGTAAACCAGGATTCCGCTGCCTTGCGGCTTTCCCATAAATAGATGCCGCCAAAGCTCTGGCCGTCGTCGGAGATCGTGAAATACTTTCTGATCAGCCCCGGTGCTTGCTGGTAGGTAGGAACCGATTTCTTCATGCCCGCTTCGATCTGGCCACGGATCGCTCCCAGCGCCGGGACGCGGACCACGGTGACAACCGGGCCGGCGGCATCGGCTTCGGCTACAATCTGCTGTCCCCGGGTGGGAAGCATCCCGATCGCTGCGAGAGACAGCGAGACCAGGGCCAATCGCGGCCACAGCCACAAACAAGAGAAAGACGTTTTCTTCATGAGTGTTCCTCATCGAGTCAGTCCTGAGCGTTCAACAAAGTAGCAGCAGCGGATGTAAATCGCCCGAAAAGCCGCCGCATGCAGAGGATCAGATAGACAGCGAGTACTACCTCAACCAGAACCGAACCAACCGGCGCCACAATCGAAACAGACCACGCGTTATTGGCCAGGCGGCCCGCGGTCATCGCGGTATCCGACGCTACAGAGGCGATGAATGCAAGAGTGGCCACCGCGGACACCGCTGCCCTGCGCCGAAGCATCTTGCAGCAAGGCGGATCGAATCCGCCGAGAGGGGGCAGCATACGTGAATAGAACAATCCGGCGAATCCGAGCAGCAGCGCGGCCAGGAAGGCGTATCGATCAATGGGAACGATGACCGTCATGATCGCCGCGTAATGCGATCCGATCACCCAATGCGTGGCACGGTACCAGGCGATCCGGTATTTCATCGTCCCAAAGATGCAAAGTACGGAAAGGAAAATCGCGAAGCCTGCTGCCTTGGCCTGCCTGCCCAACGAGGCTGCCGCATACTGTCCGGCAATCTCCCACGGCGAACCGAAACGTCCGATGGCGGCACGCTCGACATCGCGGTTCTGATGGACTAAATCGGTGTGGGAAGCAGCCGACGCGATCGATTCGTGAAGATGATCCGCCACTTCGTCGCAGACGCGGCGCGACAACATGGGATCGAACGACAACGCGCGCGAGAGCGAGTCGAGATACTCGGCGACAGGGTTCTCATGACGCATTACGCATCTCCTTCGAGCATCGACCCGATAGCAGAGGAGAAACGCGCCCAGAGGTCGCGGCGTTTGCGAAGAGTTTTGACGCCAAGCCGGGTGAGGGAGTAGATGCGTCGACGGCGTCCAGAGTCAGCAGTCTCCCACTTGCTGGCTAGGAGGCCCAATCCTTCGAGGCGATGGAGAGCCGGATAAATTGTGCCTTCCGGCAAATCGAACGTTCCGTCGCTGCGAAGGCGGATCGCCTCGATAATCGCGTAGCCGTGTGCGGGCCCGGCCTCCAGCACTGACAGCAAAACCGCATCCAGGTGCCCTTTGAGCATCTCACTTTCCATGAGCAAATGTTATAGCCTAGTATTGCTAGGGGTCAAGAGAAAACACCGCAAACACGCAAAAGGCGATCCACAGCGAGGGCGGGCCTGTTTCTTCCCGAGGCCCGGGCCGCCGGAGGCTTGCCCTTGAATCCGGACTGATCTGTTGATTGCAAACTGCCGATAGAGGAGCCGCGGGCGGAGCTAACCAGTGGTATATTGCGTCATAGCCGGATAGGCATAGTGAAAGTTTTATTCAAATTGGAGAGTTGCTGTGCTGACGCCAGTGGTCTTTAACAAGCTTCAAGCTGAAAAGGATGAGTTGAATTGGCTGCTGACCTCTGGGGCACTGGGCCGATCCAGCAACCTCGTCCGGATGCTCACTTTTGTCTGCGAGAAGCACTTCCAGAATCAGGATGATCAGGTCACGGAATACTTAATCGCCACCGAAGCACTCGGGAGGCGCGAAAATTTCGACCCGCAGACCGATACCATTGTCCGCGTAACTGCCCATTCCCTTCGCAAGCGGCTACAGGAGATTTACGAGACCGACGGGGCGAATCGGCCGGTCCATATTCTGATCCCGCTAGGCAATTATGTGCCGTCCTTCGTCCATACAGGAGCGGGCCGCACCTTGGACGTGCGTGACACACCAGAGTCAGCCTCTTCATGGTCGAAACAGGCTCTTCATTACGCCCATTTGGCTGCCGTCAAGCTTCTGCCAAAGCTACTTTCACAATGGCTTGTGGCCGCCGCATTCATTGCGGCGGCCTCCCTGTTGTGCGGCTTCTTCCTCTTCGCGCACCGGAAAACAGCGAAGGTGGTCGTGGCTTCGACCCCAGATCTGCCGGCGGCACTGCCGCCAGCGACCAACACAATCCGTGCCCTCATGGGAACCGGCCGCAAAGCATATGTCGATCACTCGGGATTTACCTGGACGCCGGGCAAATACTGCTCTACCGGCGACAGCGTCACAGTGGCGGCCCAGAAAATCCTCGGGACTGAGGATCCCTACCTCTATTTGGGTGGTATTCGTGGAATCGCCTACTGCACCTTCCCCGTCAAACCGGGCGAATACGAGCTTCATTTCCACTTCGCAGAGACCTCCGATCTCCAACCTGCGACGAGAGTCGCTCTCCTCTCCATTAATGCGGGGACTGATATCCACTTCGATGTCGTCGACAATGCAGGCGGAGATGGCATTGCGACATCCTTCGTTCAAACAGGAATTCATCCCGAGAACGACGGCATGATCCATCTGGTATACACCAGCGAAACTTCTTTGCTGAACGCGGTCGAGATTCTGCCTGCGGATTCTGAACTTCTGTTGCCGGTTCGAATCGCTGCTAGTCCCAATTCAATCAAAGACTCCTCCAATCAGCTTTGGATCTCCGATCGATACTACATAGGCGGTCGAAGAGGTCAGGTTCCCCCTTCACCAGAGACCGCGAATCGCGGCATCTACAGTTACGATCGAATTGGGAGCTTTCGCTACGAAATTCCTGTTGTTTCACCGGGCAAATATCGAGTCACGTTGTTTTTCTTTGAACCATGGTTCGGCAAGAAAGATTTGGTGAGCGGGGGACCCGGAAGCAGGATATTCGATGTTTCTTGCAACGGGAGCTTGATTTTGAAGAATTTCGACATCATGGCAGAGGGCGGGACCAAACCCGTCGCAAAGAAGTTTGACAATATTCAGCCGACTGCGCAAGGTAGGATCGTGCTCTCGTTCATGCCAGTGGTCAATTACCCGGAGGTCAATGCAATTGAAGTCGTTGCTGAGTCTCGTGCTTACAGAGCGAAGACCCGAAACTGATCTGGTCATTCATCCTGTTAATGGTCATCTCCGCAGTCTCACAGGCGAGATCGCCAAGCCGCGCAGTTTTTTATCTAATTCGTAGTTGAAAAACTATCGGAACGCTGACGGCACTCTTCGCGCAATCGAATGCCCAAAGTCGGCAAGCAGTCCAGTTCTTTCCTCGCTGCTCCAATCCTCCTTTCCGACATCTGCGTTTGCCCTTTCCCATACCCTGGCAAAGGCCATCCATTGGGCTTAGCCCCACTATCAATCTCAGCTTGACGGTAGCTGCGAGGCTCTATTGAAATCGCTAACTCTTTTGTAACAGAACATTTGTCGGAACTTTAACATA